>OKCP01000007.1_pt1 | contig 199546 bp, 181 predicted proteins | sample 1609981 | NCBI WGS metagenome assembly OKCP01 (sample SAMN04436604, study PRJEB24849) | human gut metagenome | biome: human gut; feature: NICU; material: stool | host: Homo sapiens | place: USA: Saint Louis, MO | collected 2009-12-11
TTTCTTCTAGTCTACACACCTTAATTTTTCTGTCTAGTTAATTGTAGCCTATCCACTATATAAAAAGTAGTAAAAATAGAAAACAATATAATACAATAGCTAAAAAGAAAGCAAAAAAAGAAGCACAGTCTTAATTGATTGTGCTTCTATGTTTATTATTGAAACGGATTGAAATCATCTAAACTAGACTGAAGTTCTTCTTCCTCTATCCCAATATATCTTAAAGTCACACTTTGGGAACTATGGTTTAGAATCTTCATTAGGCTTGATAAATCTTTCGTTTTCTTATAATAAGTATAGCCAAATGTTTTTCGCAAGCTATGCGTTCCGATATAATCTAAATCGAGCATTTCAGCTGTTTTTTGCATGATTTTATAATATTGGTGTGTCGATAAAGGTTTGTTTGAATCTCTTGGACTTGGAAATAACCACTCGCTTTCTCCATCATGCTCTTCGTCCAAATATTTAATAATTTGGTTCGTTAATTGCATTAGATTCAATGTTCGTTTCTTCCCTGTCTTTTTTTCTACAATATCAGCTTTTAATTTCCCTTTCACATCACTAACTTTTAAGTTAAGTATATCTGAAATACGCAATCCTGTAAAAATACCAAACACGAAAATTGTATAATCTCTTTGCCCATGGTTGTTTTTCAACAATTCCGTGGCAAATTGATTCAATACTGCTTTATCTTTAATCGGTTTTACATTAATTACTTTTTGTGACATTTTTATTCCCCCATAACAAATTATTTATGGATACTTTCTATCTTTCATAATATAAATCTATCCATCTTTACTAAATGACAATCTTAGGTATTGATAGATTAAGATTTTCGATGGATAGAAATTACAAAAGTATCCCTTACAAGGACCTTTATAGCATCTTAAATAAGAGGGTGCAAATTTGTAGAGCATAAAAATCAAAACAAATTTTTAGTTTCTACTGTGGTAAAATTAATTAACTAATGCAAAAGGAGATGCGAAAAATGGGTTATGTAAATTTTACTATAAAAAATTTAATTCAAAAAATAGACAATAACGAATACGTACTACCTGCACTTCAAAGAGAATTCGTTTGGAAACCCGAGCAAATCGAAAGATTATTTGACTCGATAATGAAAGGATATCCAATAGGTTCTTTCTTATTTTGGAACGTTCAAAATGAAAATATAAAAAAATATGAATTTTATAACATATTAAAAGAATACCATCAAAGAGATGCTAGACATAATGTTAAAATCAATATTTCACATAAAGATAATGTAACAGCCATACTAGATGGTCAACAAAGAATAACATCCATCTATATTGCTCTTAAAGGAACTTATAGCTATAAAATTAAAGGTGCTTGGAAAAATAATGACAATGCCTACCCCTCAAGGAAACTTTATTTAAATATCGTATCTCCAAATTTAGATACTAATAGAGATGTTTATTTTGATTTTAGATTTTTAACAAACGAGGAAGCTGAAGATTTCACTGAAAACACTCTTTGGTATCCTATTTCTGATATCTCACAATTCGACGTAGGTGAAATGTTTAGTGTCATCGCCAAATATCAAGAACGTTATCGTAAATCTTTTCCAAATGAGTCGATAGAAAAAACAAGCTATATAATGAACACATTGGGAACACTACATCAAACGATGGAAAAGGATATCTTAGCATACTATGAAGAAAACTCACAAGAAATTGACAAAGTTTTAGATATATTTATCAGAATGAATAGTGGTGGCACCACACTAACTTATTCCGACCTTCTACTTTCTTTGGCAACTGCTAAATGGAGTAATTTAAATGCTCGAGAAGAAATTTATTCACTAGTTGATGAACTAAATATGGTAGGTGATGGATTTAATCTTAATAAAGATAATATTTTAAAAGCAGCTCTAGTATTAACTGACAAAAATAATATTAAATTCAGAGCTTCTAATTTCGATAAACACACTACAAACCTAATCGAAGATAATTGGGACAAAACAAAAAAAGCAATATCTCTATCTGTAAATTTACTCTCAAGTTTCGGGTTTAATGGAGATACTTTAACCGCTAACAGTGTTATTATACCAATCGTTTATTATCTATTTAACATTGATTTGCCGAACAATTATATAGAAGCCGATAGATATTTAAAAGACAGAAACAAAATAAAATATTTTGTTCAAGTTTCTTTGTTGAAAAGAATATTTGGAGGAACACCAGACTCAATACTACTTAAAATGAGAGAAAACATGCAAGATTTATCTGAAGGGTTTCCTCTCTCTAACCTTCTCAAAGTTAGAGATACAAATAAATCTTTAATTATAACAGAGAGCGATATTGATTATTTACTTGATACAAAAATCGGAAAATATTCTTTTGCACTTTTATCAGTAATTTTTCCATCTATAGAGTTAAAAAACAAATTTCACCAAGACCATATATTCCCATCTAGCAAATATAAAAACAAAAAAAATTTAAGAGAAATAGGTTATTCGGAAGAAGAGATATCATTTATTATTGAACATGTCGACACAATCGTTAATTTACAATTGTTAGAAGGGGTTCCAAATACAGAAAAAAGCAATAAATATTTTGATGAATGGATATTAAAGAGATATGATTCTGATGAAGAACTAGAGTATTACTTGAATAGAAATTTGATAAATAAAGTTTACGAAAAAAATGAGTTTATTCAAATGTATACGGATAGGAAAGAAGAATTAAGAAAAAGACTTTTACAAAATTTGTCCTATTAAACAAATAACCAAAATTAATTATTGGTTATCTTTATTGGAACTAATTCAAAATACTAAATGAATCATAGGCAGTTAAATATCACAAGAAAAAATACTAAGTAATTTTAAATTCAGTATTTAATATATTAGCAAAAGTGTGTTAAGTCACTTGCATGCAAGTTCGATAAAAGCCCGACTCCCTAAATGTTCAAAACAGCACTTATTGTACTCAACCATACAGAGGGATAATACACGTAAAAAAGTTGGCGTGTATTAATTTAGCAAACTGTATAATGAACCTTCAAATGAGCTAACTATGAGCATAGATATTAGGTGAGAATAAACTTTCACCTCTCCCCTTCCTATACGTTTTTTGGTATGTATAGGCAATTCATCGCAGATATTTAATTTTAATTCTTTACAAAAATATCCACGAGAAGTTAGACAAATAATCTAACTACTCGTGGATATTTCATTTTATCTCTATTACTTATTATTAAATAGATAAATCACCTAAACCTAGTAAATCTTCAGCAGGGATAGCTGATTCATCAGCTACTGCAGTATTTTCTTTAACAGGTTTTCCATCTGGAACTACTATTAAGATAATCAGTCATTAAGTTTAATTCATCGTATGTTAGTAATAGTTCTAATTTTCTTCTCAATGAAATATTAACTGTTTAATGTTTAATCATTTAAAGTGCAAATCGTAGTAACCCTCCCATTTCAAAATCAAATCCCCACGAACAAAAAAACCTCCACCAGTTCCACCTGAACCAGTTCCTTTAGCACGTTTGTTACTTGCAACTTCTCCCCAAGACCATGTTTTAGCCATGTTGTGTGTCCTATAAAAAATATGAATTTAAAGTTTTTACATAATCTGGTTCTACATTTACTTTAAATTTCTTGTACTTCAAATTAAAACCATCAACAATACCTTTAAATCGTTTGAAGTGGTGAAAAATTTACCGCTTTACTAATTTCATCTTCAATACTTAAACTTCTTAGATACACCTCAGTCGTTTTAATTGAAGCATGTCCTAATAGTTTCTGAATTCTATAAATATCAGTACCATTCCGAACTAATTTTTGGGCAAAATAATGTCGAAAACTGTGTGGACTTACCCGAATAGATTTTCTAATCTTGCATTGATTCCCAATTTTTATGATTGCTCGTTCAGCTAAGATATAATTGTATTGTTTATCTTCTCTTGTTAAAAATACATAGTTGTCTATATTCTCTATTTCATTATATTCAAAAAAGGAATTTGCTACTCGCTTGTATTTTATATATTCTTTGTAAATCAAAGGTGAGCAATGAACAATCCTATCTTTCTTCCCTTTCCCATTTTCAACAAATAACTCTTTATTAGTGATGTGAACATCTTTTAAGTTCATTACCTCACTGATTCTTAGTCCTGTATCTATAAGAATTAGTAAGAGCAAATAATCCCTTTGATTCGTGAATTTTGTTTGATAGCCAGTGTGTTGCTTATCCATTTTCTGAGGTTTAAAGAAAGTTAACTTCTTTGCTACTTTCAACATTTCTTTAATTTCCATATCATTAAATGTCTGAATAATTACCTTACGCTCTTTTACCCACTTAACACGCATACAGGGGTTTCTATCGTAGCGGATATAATCTTCATCTACACAATACTTAAAATACGCTCTGATGCTTCTTAGATGGCTATTCACATATGTTTCAGCACATCCCTCTTCTAATTTCATCAACATGAATTGACGAATGCTTTTTGGTGTCACGTCTTCAATAAAGTATATCTGCTCTTTTTTCAAAAATTCAAAAAACAGTTTCAAAAACTTCTGATGCTTCTTTATCGTCTTTTGTGAGATTCCTCTGGATTTTTCATTGAATAACATTTCTTCTAGTAGTTCCTCTAACCTGAAATTTTGCAAAACAAAAACTCCCTTATCAACTTTTTCTAAAAGTTAATAAAAGAGTTCAGAATTTGTTTCCTCATTAGGTATGGTATCCGTATCGAAAATACCCTCATTTTATCTGGTATCCGAAGTCCGAAAAATCGGCTTAGACTACATACTAAATGAGTGAGAAACGCTGTTAAATCAATACCAATCCTAACGAATCCCCAACGCAATCCGTGCATAACGGCTCATTTTATCGGTCGTCCAGGCAGGATACCAGACTAGTTTGACTTCTGCTTTCGTTACTTCTGGCACTTCTTTTAATGCGTCATGGATAGATTCTGTTAAAATATCTGCTAATGGACAGCCCATAGTTGTTAGAGTCATCTTAATGACTGTTTCTCCATTTTCAGGATTGAATTCTATATCATAAATCAAGCCTAAATTGACGATGTCAATTCCTAATTCAGGATCAATCACCATTTCCAAGGCAGCAAGAATACGTTCTTTGATTAGTTCTATTTCTTGTCCAGACCGTTCTTGGTTTGCTTCGCTCATCGTACGACACTCCTTAACACGATTTTTATTTATCATACTCTTTTTTTAGCTGCTTGTAAATGAGAATTTAGAAGTAAGATTCTCGTTTAAATTTATAAAAATGTTCTTATTAGATGTAATAGATTAAATTTATTCTAAAATAAACCTGATTCCTCATTTTTTTTGTGAACGATTTTTTATTTCTGGCAATACGCCAGTTGTTCGATACATTTTTTGTTCGTTTTCATTTGCAAACCGGCCAAATACTGAATGAGTTGGTAAAATATTGATAAATGCATCGTCGTCGATTTCATGAACGATCTGATCAAGATCATACATTTCGTAGCGGGTGATGACCATCATGATCATGTTCCCTTGTTTTTTTGAATAGCCACCGACAGACGGCAGTAATGTCATTCCACGTACCATCCGTTTTGCTAGTTCTTCTGTTACCTCTTCTGGCTTGACGGTAACGATCATTGCTGTTACTTTTTGATGACTCGTGTGGATGGCATCAATTACTTGAGTCATTGCATAAATGGAAATAATCGTATACAAGGCACTTTCCCAGTTAAAGAAGAAGCCTGCGATGACTACAATGATACCATTTAGAATCAGCATGTAGTTTCCGACTGTTTTTCCAGTTGTTTGTGAAAGTACAAGAGAGATGATATCCATCCCACCAGTTGTAAAGCCCATTTTTAAAGATAATCCTACGCCAAGACCTAATAAAACACCGCCTACTAGGGCATTCATCAAAATATTATCAGTGATCTGTCCGACTGGAAGCAGCATCGTCATCACCGATACACATACAACATTCACAAAACTAAGGATCGTTGCTCGTTTTCCTACTTTGAGAAACCCTAATACAAACACAGGGATATTCAAAAGAAAAATAAATGTTCCTGTGTCTATCTTGATATGAAACCATTCATATAAAAGCGAGGAAATGATTTGAGCGATCCCATTCATCCCTGCAGAAAAGACATTGGCTGGAATCAAAAAATAATTTAAAGCGACCGCAGCGGTCAATCCGGTTATCAAAATAACCACTATTTTCTTTAATCTTTCATTTTTATGATACGCAGTCATAATTTTACTCACAAGCACCTCTCCCCTACTTTGGTATTCCAAATGTAAGAATAACAGTTTATCTATTAAAATAAAATACTTCGAACTCAAATGAGAAGAATTTTAGCAAACAGGTAAGAATCTGCCCTAATCCTATGATAAGATAGATGTATGGTAAATATTTATATGTATATCAGGAGGGTTCCTATGGCAAAAGATGCTAGCTTCGACATTGTATCAGAAGTCAATACAGAAGAAGTAAAAAATGCGATTCAGCAAACAACAAAAGAATTGTCCAATCGCTTTGACTTCAAGGATTCTACAGTAGAAATCAAATTAGAGAACAGCAATCTAGTTGTATTGAGCGATGATGATTTCAAAATCGAACAGATCAAAGATGTATTATTTGGTAAGCTGATCAAAAGAAATGTGCCAATCAAAAATATCCATTTTTCCGAATCAGAACACGCTCTAGGTGGCAAAGCTCGACAAACTGCCGATTTGGTCAACGGAATCGATCGTGAAAACGCGAAGAAAATCACTACAGCTATCAAAAATGAAAAACTGAAAGTAAAAGCACAAATCCAAGAAGATCAGATTAGAGTGACAGGTAAGAACCGTGATGATCTACAAGCTGTGATTGCTTTATTACGTAAACTTGACTTACCAATCGAGTTGCAATTCACTAACTATCGTTAATCAAAAAACGAGGCTGACGTCTGTCATTCCTCGTTTTTTTGATTTACTGCTTCTTTTGATAACCAAAAACGCTGTATTCCTTCTTCCAATTCCCCAACACTTCGTACTTCTCTTGCTGTTTGCCAATGTTGTGGGAATAAACGTCGATAAGAAAAACTAGAAAATCGTTGATCTGCCAATACAACGATTCCTTGATCCGCCATGCCACGAATCACTCGACCACCAGCTTGCAAGACTTTGTTCATTCCAGGAAGCTGATAAGCGTAAGCAAATCCAAGGTGTTCCTTCTCATCATAATATGATTTGATCAGTTCCTGCTCATGATTCATCTGCGGCAAACCTACACCTACGATCATACTGCCGATCAATCGGTCCCCTCTCAAATCGATTCCTTCTGAAAAAATCCCGCCAAGTACGCAAAATCCAATCAATGTTTCAGCGGGATTTGTTTGAAATTTTGTTAAAAATCGTTCGCGTTCTTCCTCATTCATGTCCGTTTCTTGGATTAGCACATTGCTGTCGGGATATTGCTGTCTGAATGCTTCCACCGCAAGATCTAAATATTGATAAGAAGGAAAGAAAACGAAATAATTCCCGACCTTTCCATCAGCAAAAGCATGAATCGTCTCTACTAATTTTGCCAGACTGTGTTCCCTTTTTCGATAAGTCGTCTCTAGGTAATTTGCGATGAAAACTTGCTGGTTTCCTTCTGGGAAAGGACTCGGCAGTTTGTAAGCCAGACTTTTTTGTCCCCCCAGTGTTTCCTGATAATAAGAGAGTGGTGAAAAACTAGCAGAAAAAAGAATACTGCTTTTTCCTTTATCCAACGACTGCTCAAGAAACAAGCTTGGATCAATACAAAACTCTTTTACTATCAGATCGCGATACGTTTTTTCGACTGTTGTTTCGTAGTGATCATCATAAAATTCACTGACCTTCAAAAAATGAAGCAAATCAAAATAATAAGGAAGCAATTGTTCTTGTGATGGGTGCTCAGGAAATTCTGCCAGCCATTCTTTAATTTTTTCGCTTAATTGATAACCTGCCTTTACTAAAGATTCAGCCGGTGCTTTTTGATGATGATAATCCCAATGATCTTCTTTTGCTATTTCTCGGATCGAATCAAATTCTTTTAATAGTTTGTTGAAACGGCGATGAAGTTTTTTGAATTCCTTTGGTATAGCTTCCTTACTTCGTTTCGTTTTTTCATAAGATAGTTCTGCCGAATACATCTCTCGGGAACGATTCACCAAATTATGTGCTTCGTCAATCAAAAACAGATAGTCCTCGTTTTTTTCATCTTCAAAAAAACGTCTTAAATAAACAGTTGGATCAAATAAATAATTGTAATCCCCAATGATTACGTCACACCAGATACTGACATCTAATGATAGTTCGAAAGGACAAAGTGTATGCTTTCTTGCATAAGTTTCGATGACTTCACGAGTGATCTGATTCTCATGATTCAAAAGATCCCATAAACCTTCATTAATCCGATTGTAATAACCATTGGCATATGGGCACTGATCTGGATTACAGGTCGTCTCATCTAAAAAGCAGATCTTGTCTTTCGCCGTCAAAGTGACACTTTTTACTTCAGCTCCTGTATCTTTTAATGCTGTCATAGCATCTTCAGCTACTTGTCTAGTTATTGTTTTAGCCGTTAGATAAAAGATCTTTTCTCCCTCTTCTTCCCCTACAGCTTTCAAAGCGGGGAATAACGTAGAGATTGTTTTTCCTGTTCCGGTAGGTGCTTCTACAAACAATTTCTGTTTCGTACGGATCGTTTTATAAGCAGCTACCGCTAGTTCACGCTGACCTTTCCTATACTCATCATGGGGGAATTTCAAAGCCATCAAAGAGGCATTGCGTACAGTGCGCCAGTTTTCTTGAAAAACAAGCCATTCTTTATAATCTTCAGTCAGCTTTTTAAAAAAAGTTTCTAACTGCTCTCTTGTCTGATGTTCAACCTTTCTCGTGATCACTTCTTCTGCCGTCTGGAAGTAAGTCAATTGCAGATTTATTTCTTGTAAATCATGTTCTTGACTATAGATATAGGCATACACCCTTGCTTGATGAAAGAAAAGTTCCACTTGTTCTGGTTCTAAATCTTCAAATCGTGGTTCGGAGGTTTTGATTTCATCTATATAATAAATACCGTCTCTTTTGAAAATACCGTCTGCACGGCCTTCAACGATCAGGTAATATTCATCTAATTGAACTGTTGTTTTTAAAAAGACTTCTTTTTCATAGTTTTCTCCCGCATCTTTTTGGAGCTTGCGGTGGATTCTCGCTCCTTCTAATGCAGTATGGTTACTTTTTTTACGATTGTCGATACTTCCACGTCGCAAAATAAATTCTACTAAGTGCCGCACAGATATTTTTGACTGTTTGATCATTTCCACCACCTCTTTCTCTCTAAGATTACCTGAAAAAACCTAGTTTAGCAAAAAGAGCTCTCTTTCCAAACATAAAAAAACACCCTGCTGATTAGGCAGGGATATAGGATATAGAATTTGGATTTTTGGATGAATCTAATGTAACAAGGACATATTAAAATGCTATGAAAACTTACTTTCCTTCTCTTTAGAATATCCAAATACTTTTCATATAGTCTGATAATTCAGATAAGTAAAGAGAAATAAGTACCTGTTTTTGTTTCCTAGCAATGAATGCGTTATACTAATGGATGAAAGAAGTTTTGGCTATCAAGGAGGAATGCACATGCATATCGAAAGATTAAAAACAGGAATGATTGAAGAAAACTGTTATTTGGTCTACAACGAAGAAGCACTTTTGATCATTGACCCTGGAGAAGATGCGGAACGAATCAAACAAGAAATCAAAAAAACAAACCAACAGCCGGTAGCGATTTTGCTTACCCATACTCACTACGATCATATCGGTGCAGTGGAACCTTTACGCGCGTATTATCAAATCCCAGTTTATGTCAGCCCACTAGAGCAAAAATGGCTAGGTGATCCGATTTTGAATCTTTCTGGACTCGGTAGACATGATGATATTGCTGATGTTATTGTCTCGCCTGCAGAATATGAATTTGAAATGAAAACTTATACTTTAGGAAACATGTCTTTTCGCGTCGTCCCTACCCCAGGGCATTCTATAGGAAGCGTCAGCTTTATTTTTGATGATTTTGTCGTTTCTGGCGACGCCCTGTTTAGAGGAAGTATCGGTAGAACCGATCTGTATACAGGGAATTTAGAACAATTACTTCATAGTATTCGGACCCAGCTGTTTGTATTACCTGATGAATTTGCAGTCTATCCAGGACATGGCGATGCAACGACGATTGAACAGGAAAAAAGGACAAATCCTTTTTTCAATCGTTAAAACGACTTAGGAGGAGAATAAAATGACAGAAACTACACTTTATATCGTACGACACGGAAAAACGATGTTCAATACAATTGAACGAGTACAAGGCTGGTGTGATACACCCCTCACAAAGCAAGGACAAGAAGGCATTCATTATTTAGGTCGCGGGTTAAAAAATGTCGACTTTTCATTTGCTTATTCTAGTGACAGTGGTCGTGCGATCGAAACTGCCCGTATTATTCTAGGAGAACATTCTAAGGGAAAAGAAATTCCTTATTTTATTGAAAAAAGGATTAGAGAATGGTGTTTCGGGTCTCTTGAAGGTGGATATGACATGGAAATGTGGGGTGTGATCCCTCGTGTATTGAATTTTAAAACATATGATGAAATGTTTACCACAGAAGTTTCTTTTGAACAAATTGCTAATGCTGTATACAACTTAGATACCGCTGGGTGGGCGGAAACTTATGAAACATTGCGAGACCGTGTATGGACAGGATTTGAAGATATCGCCCATCACTGCGAAAAAAATGGTGGTGGAAATGTTTTAGTCGTATCTCATGGTTTGACGATCGCCTTTTTGCTTAATCTGATCGATCCTAAACAGCCTGTTCGTGCTGGGCTTTTAAATGGCAGCGTAACAAAGGTCACTTATGCAAACGGTCGATTTTCTATCCACGGCATCAATGATACGTCTTATATCGATAACGGGAAAACACATAGTCGCGACTCGTTTCTATAATGGGGATATTTTAATTTTTACCAGAGAATCATAAAAGGCAAAGTCTGAACGAGGGCTTTGTCTTCTTTTTTCTCTTCGTGTACTTATCTGCTTTATTTCTCAAGTTTTTCTTAATATTAAAAAACAGATTGGGTTTCTCAAAAAATAACGGTATACTATAAGATGTATCTTAATTGGGAAGGAAGGAATTTATGTTTTTTGCAAATATTATCAAAGCAGTGATTCTCGGTATTATTGAAGGAATAACGGAATGGCTGCCCATCAGTAGTACTGGTCATTTGATCCTAGCAGATGAATTCATCAAACTGGATGCCAGTTCACAATTTATGTCGATGTTCAATGTCGTTATCCAATTAGGGGCGATCTTGGCTGTCGTCGTTCTTTATTTTCACAAGTTAAACCCATTTTCTCCAAGTAAATCAACGGTAGAAAAAAAAGATACGTGGACACTTTGGTTTAAAGTGATCGTTGCTTGCATACCAGCCATCATCATTGGTTTGCCTTTGGATGATTGGTTAGAAGCAAATTTCCACAAGTTCTTACCAGTTGCCATTGTTTTGATCGTTTACGGTATTGCCTTTATTATTGTCGAAAAACGCAACAAAAACAAAACACCTCGTTGGACTTCTCTGAATGACTTTACGTACCAAGCAGCTCTTCTTGTTGGGTTATTCCAAGTCTTGGCACTTGTTCCCGGAACATCCCGTTCTGGCGCAACGATCCTAGGATCTATCTTGATTGGTGCTTCGCGTTTTGTCGCTACAGAGTTTTCATTTTTCTTAGGGATTCCTGTCATGTTTGGCGCAAGCGGCTTGAAGATCGTCAAATATTTAGCTGAAGGGAATTCATTCAAAATGGAAGAAACTGTTGTTCTTCTTGTAGGAACATTCGTATCTTTTGTGGTTTCCGTCTTAGCTATCAAATTCTTACTAAGCTATTTGAAGAAAAACGACTTTACCGCTTTTGGCTGGTATCGTATTATCCTTGGTATCATTTTGATTGGTTATTGGTTTATTGCAATGTAGAAAAAACCAGAACACTTCTCTTATTTGAGAAATGTTCTGGTTTTTTATTTTCTTTAATAATAATCATTATAAATAATAAAAACAACATCAAGCTTAATCACCAAATGATAACCATTATCGTTCTCATTTAGCTGTTATTATTATCAATTACATTTTTATTATGCTATCCTTGTTTTGACAAGGAGGTCTAATAACGATGACTAATCAGAAAAAAGCTTTTGCAGCAACAATCGGCTGCCTTTTATTTATGATCTTCGGTTTTATCTTCGACCGATTCTCTCTTACCATCACCCCACTTTTTTATATCAGTGCCATTATCATCGGTGGATATAAACAAACATCGGAAGGCTTGAAAGAATTGTGGAATGATCGGACACTGAATGTGGATTTATTGATGGCTTTAGCTGCTATTGGTGCCTGTTTGATCGGTAATTACTTTGAAGGAGCAATGTTGACATTCATCTTTTGTTTAAGCGGTGCATTAGAGGAATACACAACTAATAAAAGTCAAAAAGAAATTACTGCTTTGATGAATCTTCAACCACAAAAAGCCCAATTATTAAAAGAAAATGGACAAATGCAAGAAGTAGATGTTTCTCAACTAAAGGTGGATAACTTGGTATTTGTCGCTAAAGGAGCAGCTGTTCCGATAGATGGCTTTTTAGAAAGCACACAGGCAACGATCGATGAGTCTGCATTAAGCGGTGAATCTGTGCCTGTAGAAAAATATTTAGGCGATGAGATGTATGCAGGAACGCTGAATCAAGGAAATCCCATCACGATTCGAGTAACAAAAACGAGTTCCGAAACTGTCTTTGCTAAGATTATCCAATTAGTAGAAGAAGCGCAGAATACGCCAACTCAAACAGCTTCATTTATCGAACGAATCGAAAATAATTATGTAAAATTGATTTTGCTTGCTGTTCCTCTAATGATCCTTCTCCCCCACTTTTTCCTAGGTTGGAGTTGGGATGAAAGCTTTTATCGAGGAATGGTATTATTAGTTGTGGCTTCTCCTTGTGCGCTTGTCGCATCTGCTACACCAGCTTCTCTAGCTGCTCTTTCAAATTCTGCAAAAAATGGGATTTTAATCAAAGGCGGTATCCATTTAGAAAAGCTTTCTGAATTAAAAGCGATTGCCTTTGATAAAACAGGAACGCTCACTAAAGGAAAACCAGTTGTAACTGACAGCTTTTTCTTTGATGAAAAGGATTTGGCACAACAACTTCTTGTTGCTATGGAACAAAAAACGACGCATCCACTTGCTCATGCGATTTTGCAATATTTCGATTGCACAATACCTGAAGAAATCCAATACTTACCAATAGAAGAAATTACTGGTTTTGGATTACAAACTACCTATTTAGGTGCGCAATGGAAAGTTGGCAAGCACGCATATGATCCTGAGACGATGATAATCAGCAAAGAGATTGCGGAAATGATCGAACGTTTGGAAAATCAAGGCAAAACCGTGATTTATCTTTCTAAAGATCAGCAGTTAATTGCTGTTTTAGGTCTGCTAGATATTCCAAAAGCAAATACCCAACAAGTAATTTCCTACTTTAAATCCCAAAACATCCATACAAGTATGATAACCGGCGACCATTCTGGCACAGCAAAGGCCATTGCTGAACAAGTAGGGATTGAACATTACTATGCAAGCTGTACTCCGGAAGAAAAAACACAACTAGTCAAAAAAGAGAATGAACTTTACCAAGTAAATGCGATGGTTGGTGATGGAGTCAATGATGCGCCTGCTTTAGCAGCCGCTTCTTTAGGTGTCGCTATGGGGCAAGGGACAGATGCCGCTATGGATATCGCAGACATCGTCTTAATGAAAAGCGACTTAAATAAATTTGTCTACAGTCATCGGCTATCTTTAAAAATGCGGCGGATCATCAAACAAAATATTATTTTTTCGATTCTTGTTATTCTCTTGTTGATTGCTTCTAACTTCCTGCAATTTTTAAATCTACCTCTTGGAGTTGTAGGACACGAAGGAAGCACAATATTGGTTATTCTGAATGGCTTGCGTTTACTAAGACCTTTACCTGATCTTTCTGATTCTTCAAAAAAATGTAAGTCTTGTCCACTATACAAAGCGCGGCTGTCTTCTGTCAAATAAGCAAAGTGTTTTTTTATGATTTTGTTTATTTTATGAAAAAAACAGCTTATGAATAGGTCTTGAAGGATGAATTCCTACTTTTGCAACTTTCTAAAAACATGTTATGATTGTTTCGAAGAAAGTGAGGAATATATTTCATGGAAAGTTGGCTTTTTTTAGGAATTATTTTACTTGTAGCAATTTTAGCTAAAAATCAAAGTCTGATGATAGCGGCAGCTTTTGTTTTGATTATGAAGCTCATACCAGCCTCCCGTTCCTTTTTCCCTTGGCTTCAAGGCAAAGGAATCAATATTGGGGTGACGATCATCACAGCGGCTATTCTAATCCCTATCGCAACAGGAGAAATCGGTCTACGTGATCTATTAGAAGCCTTTAAATCCCCTATTGGCTGGGTAGCTGTTTTTTGCGGTGGGCTAGTGGCTGTCTTATCTTCCAAGGGTGTAGGATTGATTGCTTCTGATCCACAAATCACTGTTGCACTTGTTTTCGGCACGATTTTAGGTGTTGTCTTCTTAAGAGGAATCGCCGCCGGACCGGTCATTGCTTCTGGTATCACTTACTGTATCTTACAAGTATTTGCTTTAGGAAAATAGAACAAATTTTGTCTATTTTAGGAGATTCTTAACACCCCCAATTTACTGATCCGTGATATACTGACAACGAGGTGATACAATGTTCGAAAAATTAAAGTATTTCATAGGAACAATCGGCTGGTTTCTTCTAGCGGTACTTTTGATTCTGGGCTTAGCTTATCTATTATTTCCTGATTTGATACAAAATGTGTTTGATACTGCTTTTTGATTGACCTATTAAAACGATATAGGGGATGCTCCTGCGATGCAGGGGCTTTTTTTAATCAATGTTTTGTAATAATTTAGGCCGTGCCAATGAGACTTCCTATAGAATTCGATGCTCTTTTTTCTTTTTGGCTCTTCTGCTCTTTTTTGTTATACTAGATTACAGTGGACAAAAGAAAGAATGATCGCATCCACTTCAACGAATATCAAAATGGAAGAATTAGTGCCTGTTTTCAGGTTACTTTGAAAAGAAAGGAAGACGCTTGTGGAAACTTTTGAAGGTCTTTTAATTGATACGTACGTTTTACAAGAACAGCCAATGATGCTGACTGGGATCAACTTGCAGCTTGAGGACCGTGTGATCAATGGCCTGCTTAAAGATCGCTATTTGGCAAAATATATCTTACGTTTGCCCCTAAATAAATATGTGCTGGAAGTAAGTGGCAAATGGAACCGTCGGAACCAGTTGGTCATAAAAAAAATGTTGATAAAAAATATCGATGAATACATTAAAATAATCGGTACACCAGAATAGCCTTTACTGATCAAAGGATACTGGTTATAAAATAACTGCAGTTTCTTAATAGAAAAACAAAGAACAACAGGGAATCGTATCCCTTTTCAAAAAAAACTTTGCAAACGGTTCTCTTTGTTATATAATAACTTAGTACCAAACATTCCCATTCAAACTTTGTTTAAATAGATAAATAAAAATCTAGTTTGGTTTGACGCTATTGCCTCCCACAATAGCGTCTTTTTGATTTTTTTCAGCTTGTACTATCCGTTTTTACTGAAAAAAAATCCTAATAAAAGACTGTTAAGGAAAAAAACTTGTCATGTTCATATTGCAAAGCACGCTGCCTTTAGGTATAATAATGAATGTTGAATTATGCGGTAACACGCGTAAGAACTTAAGTTATCGGAGGTGAAACTAATGCCAAACATTGAATCTGCAATCAAACGTGTTCGTACAAGCGAAAACGCTAATGTGAAAAATTCATCTCAAACAAGCGCTATGCGTACTGCAATCAAAAAATTTGAAGATGCTGTAGCTTCAGGTGCTGACAACGTAGATGCGTTATATAAAGAAGCTGTTAAAGCTATTGATATGGCTGAATCAAAAGGTCTAATCCACAAAAACAAAGCTAACCGCGACAAATCTCGTTTAAGCAAAAAAATCGCTAAATAAAAGAATCGGCTTCGGCCGATTTTTTTATTTGTCAAAAAAAGGACAAAAACAAACGACCTTCCCGCATGCTTTGCCCTCGTCTTTCTTCTTATCGATTTCTTAACAACTGCCCTGTGCGCAAAACGAATAGTTGAAAACTTAATTCTTTTTCGATTTGTCCCGTTTTGATTTGATAATCCATCTCAACTAATTGATCAAACAACTGTACCAGCAAATGTTCATCGAATTTTTTTAATTCCTGCATGGCAAGTTTTACACGATATGGATGGATTTTCAATGTTTCAGCAATATTTGCCTGCTGATAACCAATCTTTACAAGAAATTTTGTCTGTAAAAATAAACGTAATTGAGAAAGCAAAATCGCATTAATTTTGATTGTTTCTTCCCCTTGCATAACTAAATCTTCGTATAAACGCAAAGCTTGTTCCGTCTTCCCTTTTAAAATATATTGGGTCATGTCAAAAATATTATGTTCTAACGTTTTAGGAACTAATTCTTCTACTTCTCTTACCGTGATTTGCTGTTGATTTTGTCCATAAAGGACCAATTTCTGTAACTCTCTCATCATTTTGGATAAATCTAAGTCGGTCAACCTCAAGAATAAATCAATTGCACTTCGTTCCATTTTGATTGAGGAATTCTCTAAGGTATTCATCAGATATTGACGTACTTCTTTTTCATTCAACTGTTGGACATTGATGATAATTGCTGTTTTTTTCAATTGTTTCGTTACTTTTTTCCGTTCATCCAACTTTTCATATGGCGCAAAGAATACTAATACAGTCGATTCTAATGGTTCTTTCAAATAAGCCGTCAATAAATCAGTATTTTGTTCGATTCCATTGTTTACTTTTTCACCTGTTAAAAAATAAGGATTCTCTACGAATACTAACCGTTGATCTCCGAAAAACGGCAACGTCTCTGCTTCAGCTACTACCTCATCTAAACTTGCATTTTCCATGTCAAAACTTAAAAAATTTAAGTCATCTTCGCCCTCTAATTGGATTTTTTTGACAATTTCTGTCCGAACTTGATCTTGGAGAAACTTTTCTGTTCCTAAAATCAAGTAACAAGATGCAAGTTTTTCTTTACGTATTTTTTGTAACTCTGCTTGTATACTCAAATTACTCACCACTTTCAAAAATTATCCTACCATGAGCAGATGAGAATTACTAGTCTATCATTGTTTCCACTAGCCCATGAGGATGAAAAACTGGATGCCAGCGATAGGTGATCATTCCTTGTTGATCCGTTCGCCATGTTTTTATCTGATTTTCTTCTAGTGTCTCCAATACTTCGCTGTGCGGGTGACCATAACGATTATTTACGCCGCAGGATATAATCCCATGTTTTGCTTCAATATGGGAAAGAAAATCTGTGTTACTTGACGTACGGCTACCGTGATGACCTAATTTGACTACATCGGCTTTCAGATTAGGATAAATCAAAAGCAATTGTTTTTCCATTGCTTGATTCAAATCTCCTAAAAATAAAAAGCGCCTATTGTTATATTCCATCCATAGACCAATCGAATCTTCATTTCTTCCCTCTCCCTTTTCAAAAGGAGTCAATACATAAAGATCATAATAACCGCTGATCCTGTCCCCATGTTTGATTTCAATGATCTCAGTACCATTTTTTTGAGCTTCAGATAAATGCCTTTGTAATGGCTCATTTCGTCCAGCGCCCCAACCGATATAAATTTTTTTGATAGTAAAATGCTGAGATAACGTGGGTAATTCTCCCACATGATCCGTATCGTCGTGTGTCAAGATGAGTTTATCGATTACACTTATCCCCTGACCTTTTAGATATGGAACGATATTTCTTTCAGCAGGAGGACGTATCATACCTTGCGCCCACTTTTCTCTTTCAAAGTGTAACTGACCTCCAGTATCGATCAAAATCGTTTCTTTTCGAAAAGGACTTTGCAAAAAGATACTGTCTCCTTGACCGACATCGATAAAAGCGATCGTTGAAGAAAAGCGTAAAAATGGCAAAGTCAAAAAAATAAAAGAAAAAAGACCAACATAAAACAAGTGTTTCACAGGTTGTTCTTTCAACCTATCCATACAAATCAGTAATCCGAAAATATACATCCCAGATAGCACAAGGGGCAAACGTCCTATAATGAGAGACGACCCTGAAGAAAAATCGATTATTCGCTCAAATAAGATTAATCCCTCTTCTATCAGCAAAAGTAAAGTTTCCGGCAGCCAGCGATTGAAGAGTGTGAGAAATAACACACCAGGAAGAAAAAGAAACTTGAATACCGGTGCAATCAGTAATGTAAAAAGACTACCTAAAATAGGCCACTCATAAAAATGCCATACAATCAACGGCATCGTGATCATAGTAAACAGGACGTGAGAGGCCGTTTTTTTCAACCAATCTCCATCAAAAGAAATCAGGATAAACAAAAAACTCATGAAAAAACTAAGCTGTCCACCCGCATGAAAAAGAAATCGAGGATCAAATAGTAAAAGAAGCCAAAAGACAACTGCAAATAAGTCCATGGTGGAATAATGCTTATTCAGCAATTTGACTAGCAATCGCAATAAAAACAGCAAACTAGCACGCAAAACAGAAATAGAACTTCCTGCAATAGAAACATAACAGATAGTTAGTAGACTCAACGGAATAATACTGACGTGTAGTGGCCATCCGATACGTCGAAATAAATAATACAGCCACCCTAAATAAAATTGGATGTGTAGACCCGATAGACTGAACAGATGCAGCAAACCACTCTCCCTAAAAATTTCTTCTGATTCTCTGAATCCTGCATCTTTATAGCCCCATAATAAAGAATTAATATATACACTTGTTTTTTGCGGAAATTCAGATTGGACAAAGGAGATAAAAGATCCTCTTTTTCTCTGAAGCCAGTTTCGCCAGTGATTTTGCATGGTGATCTGTTCAATCTTTTGAATTTGGAACCGTCCAGAAATTCTATGGTTCCTGAAGTAAGCTTCTTGGTCAAAATTATAAAGATTCCGCTTTTTTGCTGGAGAGATGAACTCGCCTTCAGCAGTCAATTCTATTCCCTTTCCTCGGAAGTTAAGCCATGTTTTCAATTCTGCTTCTGTGTTTACTTGATAAGAAAGCTGGAGCTTTTGTTTATTCTCTGATAACCTTCCTTCCATTGTCAAAAAATTACCATTTGCACGAATCGTATCTGTAAATACAGTAATTTGCGCAGATGTTGTTTTTTCCTCTAAAAATGAATACTCTTGTAGCCTATAAGAAATGGATACCGTTATGCTACACAAAATACACAAGTACGCGATAAAACGTCCTTCTTTTAGCGAAAACCATAAAAAAATTCCGGCAAGAAGCAAACGATAACCCCAATTGTCAGTGTAATACAACAAACAGATAATCATCGACGTAATTGCCGGAAAAATCAACCGATTTCGAACATGCCTTTCTAAAACGCTAGACATGTTTTCCTGTTAATTCATTTTGAAGTTTTGAAAAATGCTGTGAGTCTAAAGCAACTTGGTGTACAGATACACCTAATTGTTCGATCAACGCTTGGGCATAAGGATCATTTCGATAGTCATGGAGATAATTGATCCCTTTCACACCAGCTTGCAACAAAGCCTTTGTACAGGCCAAACATGGAAAATGTGTGACATAGATTTCTGAACCTTCCGTCGGGATACCAAGTTTTGCACACTGTAGGAGTGCATTCATCTCTGCATGGATCGTTCGCAAGCAGTGTCCATCCACGACGTAACACCCTTCATCTATGCAGTGGACATCTCCACTGACTGCTCCATTATAGCCGCCAGCAATGATCCTTTTTTCTCGAACGAGTGTCGCTCCTACTTCTAAACGTGTACACGTACTACGTAAAGATAACAGTACTGCCTGAGCCATAAAGTACTGGTCCCAAGGAATGCGTTCATTATGTGACTTATCAGTAACTTTTTCTTTATTCGTATCGCATGCTTTTGAAGATTTTTCTAACATGTTTTATATTCCTCCGTTTTTTCAAGTTGATTAAAAAGTACTCATTGCTTAAACAAAATATTCTTTAAATATAACGAATCATCCTGTCTGACAAAAGATCCTACCCTTCACTGCCGAAATGAAGTCCGTCATCCATTAGCCCATTATAAAAATTCTTCGAATCCATTTGTTCAAGAAATTCCGTATAAAAATCGATACTTCACAATCATGGCGTTTTGCTACTTCTGTGAGAACAGAGATATATTCTTTGATCAACTTGTTATTCCGATATTTTTGTTTTGTCTCATCGACTGCTGGTGGCGTGATAAAGAAAGCATGATCAGAACTATAGTCTTTTTTCAGCTGAACTATCATCCACTGCAGATTTTTTGGTACGTTTCTTTAGAAAGTTGTTTATGCTCTGCTAGATCATTCGTCCCAATGAGAATAAATACTTTATCTGCTGTATAGCTAAGTACATCTTTGGCAAAGCGTTCTCGTAGAGCTTGACTGTTATTGCCGCTGACAGCCGTATTCATAATATGAATCCCAGATATTTTATTTTGGAGATAGACATTCAGCATTGGCTTTTTTAATGTTTCTTTGCGAACAATCAAGCTATTTCCTATCCAAAAATACTACCTCCTCGTCCTGCCAAGCTCTTAGAATTGGATTATTCTTAGTATCCATTAGCGTCCATTTATTGCTCGTGCCAGTCGATTTTGAATCATTCTATTTAATTGTAACGAAGTTTTTTAGTTTTTCAACTGTCTTTTCACCGATACCAGAAATCTCCTGCAGGTCTTCCACTTTCTGGAAGGATCCGTTTTCTTCTCTAAATCGAATGATTTCTTGCGCTTTGACTGATCCGATCCCAGGAATCTGCTGAAGTTCTGATGGAGTGGCTGTATTGATATTTATTTTGGGAGGCTCGGAATCTGCTGTAGGCTGTTTTCCTTCCGAGGATGCCAACTGATCAAGATGTTCTGGCAGCTCTTCACCTACAGCAGGGATATATAGGACTTGCTGATCTTCTATCTTCGCAGAAAAGTTGATTCGATCGCTATCCGCTTCTTCTAATAATCCACCTGCACGCTTTAGTACATCATAGACCCGTTCTTCTGAAGAAAAGGAATAGATACCAGGCTCCTTCACACTTCCTTTGATATCGGTGTACATGACCTTTGGACGAGCATCCTCTTCTACATCGTTTCCTTCAGCTGATGGATCTTCTCCACTGGAACTAAACGAAGAAAGTATTTCTTTTGCAGCAGTCTCTTCTGGTTCTCTATAAAATAGCAAATTTGATAATAAAAAACCACTTGCGATACAAAAGATAAGAACTATCATAGACATCCAAATGATCAATTTGGGTGAAGCTAGTATTTTCTTGCTGATTTTTTCTATCATTGTTCTTTTTTCAAAGAATGACCAGTAAAAATCATTCATTACTCCTTTCATTTAAAATTGAAGAAACAGTGAGCTCTGGCAAAATCGTCCCTTCAACATCTAATTACGTCAATTTTTTCTTTTGTTTTTATTTTTATCGTGAAGATTTTTGACGAAAAAGAGGGGTTGTGACAGAACTCGTGTCACAACCCCTCTTTAATTATTTAGTTTCATTTCATTTTCTCTAGATAGTCAAGCGCTTCTTGTACTGTTTTTACTGGTACGATTTTCATTGAGGAATTCAATTTTTTAGCGGCAGCTTTTGCTTCTTCGTAGTTGGTTTTTATTTCAGGATATTCTTTCTTAACATCGTCTGAAATCGTATCATCTGGTGCAAAGAAAATCTCTACGCCAGCTTTATCCGCACTTGCCACTTTTTTATCGATTCCTCCGATTCGGCCAACTTCTCCTTCACTGTTGATCGTTCCAGTTCCTGCAATTTGCTTACCATGTCGCAAGTTTTTACCAGTGACTTGTTCATAGATTTCTAAAGTGAACATCAATCCCGCTGATGGCCCACCGATAGAGCCAGAATTAATACGAACATCTGTATCTGATTCGATCTCGGTATGGTCAGTAAGCGTGATACCTATTCCTGCCTTTTTATCTGTTGGTAACTCGATCAGATCACCAGAAGCTGTTTTTTCTTCACCATTATGCAAATAACTGATTTCGATTGTTTGTCCAACTTTTTGGCTTTTTACATAATCCATAAATGCTTCTGTACTTTGAAAGCTTTTCCCGTCTACTTTTGTTACTGTATCTCCAACTGAAAGCTTGCCAAAGAAATTCGATGTTTTCTCTACACTCATGACATATACGCCTTTGAATTCCATTTTATAAGGCTTGTCTGCAAGTTTTAACGCTTGTTCGATTGCTGCATTTTGGGAAGAATCCATATAATACTGTTGCATTTGATTATATTCTTCATTTGTCGCCCCACCAGTCAATTCTTCTTCACTGATCAATTCTTCAAAAGGGGTCATTTTAGCTTTTAAAGCTAAGAAACCTGTAGCTTGCCTGATACCAACAGAGGTAAGAGAGAAAGACCCAGAACCTTTATCTTCCTTATCATTGACCGTAATTAGTTCTTTCAGATCGATCGTGGCTCCCGGTGATTCTACATAATACGGCAAGGGAACTACTACAAATCCAATGATCAACATTCCAAATATGATAATCAGTACTGTTTTCAACCATTGTTTAGCTTTCATTTGATTCACGCTTTCCAGCTAAAGCTTCGTTGATCACTGGCGGTAAGTAGCTGCTCACATCTCCGCCAAAGTGCAGTACTTCTTTTAAAATACTGGAACTCACGTGACTATATTCTGGTTTTGCTAATAAGAAGACAGTTTCCAATTCATCATATAGATGATGATTCATCTGAGCAATCTCTCGTTCATATTCAAAGTCTTTGATACTTCGTATGCCTCTGATCAACGCATCTGCACCAATCTCTTTTGCTGTTTCTACCGTCAATTGATTTTCTTGATGCATGACTTTTACATTAGGAAGATGAGAAACAGCTTTTGTGATCAATGTCATTCTTTCTTCTGGGGGAAACAAACTTTTCTTTGAAGTATTGATAAAAACACCAATTACTACCTCATCGAATAATTTAGCCGCACGTTCCACCGTATCTAAGTGACCTTTTGTAAAAGGATCAAAACTTCCTGGGAATAATGCACGTTTCATTGATTTCCCTCTTTTCTATAGATAGTTACGGCCGTTATGCCATAAATCTGTTTTCTTATTTGATGGAATCCAGCCACAGTTTCTGGCAATTCGACTGTTTTATCCGTTTCGCATACGATAACTGCGGTTTTAGAAAAAAGTCCCAGTTCTTCCATTTTATGGATTTGATCGATTATTTTTTGTTTTGCATATGGCGGATCAAGAAACAAGTAGTCGAATTGTTGTTTCTCCGCTGCTAGCCGTTCGATTGCTTTGTCCGCATCAAGTTTTATTGTGGTAAATTTCTCTGGTTCTTTCGTAATTTCGATGTTTTCTTTGATGATTTTTAGCGCTTGGTAATTTTTGTCTACGCATACCGCATGACTGCAGCCTCTAGATACTGCTTCGATAGCTAAACCACCGCTTCCTGCAAACAGATCCAATACTGTCTCTCCATCAAAATATGGTCCAATCATATTGAATATGGATTCTTTTACTTTATCTGTAGTTGGTCTGGTGTTCGCCCCTGCTAAACTTTTTAAACGGCGCCCGCCATAATTTCCTGATATTATCCGCATCTACTCACTCCTTAGAAATGGTACTGGTACTAGTATACCAAAAAAATACTTGGACAATGATCAAAAATCGATCGTTATCCAAGTTATTTTTTATTTAAAAACTGCTCATAAGAGATTTTTAAAGATGTTCAGCTAATCGGATTTCTGTATTTAGCTCTTCAATTTCGAAACCTTCGTCTTTTAATACTGTTTTGTTTCCTATTTTTTCGGCAAAATTCATTTCGATATCCGGTCGGTAAGAACGTTCTACGTTTCGAACAAAATGTAATTTACGGATTCGTTCTTCTGTTTCTTCAAATGTCTCTTCATTTAAGTAAAGCACGACATATTTCATTCTTCTTGAGACATAATGCAACAAGCCGAACTTTTTCAGATTCTTTAATTGTTTTAAGCTGTAGACCCATACGATCAGCCCGCGTCGTTTTGTTATTTCAAATTCACTATTGTCTAATTGCATGACAATTACCTCCGCATCCAAAGTGTTTTTTCGTTTCAAAAAACGGGCTACCTGCATCTACTTTGATTTCATTAGAAACTTCTTCGGCAAGTACTTGGACAATTTGATCCAACAGACTTTGCAGCTGTGTTTCACTATATCGGAAAGCTGCAACATGCTCATCCATATCAAGCTGTCTTTTTGCTTTTCGAACAGCTCGTTTTTTTTCACGATAATCAGGTGCATACTCACCATATGCCGCTACATTTTCAAATGCTTCTTTCTTAGACAAGAACGCTTCTTTCAACTGGCAAACTTTTGCAGATTCTTCCATTGACTGTTTATGTTCAAGATAAGAAGCCATCGTTTTACTCTTTTTTATCATTTCAGCGACTTGGAGGCATTGATCCTCCAGTTGAAACAGCTCTTCGTTAACGATCACTGCTATCACTACTTTCTCCGTTTTCTTCTTGCAATAAGACTAACATATTTTCTTTAGAAAAAGCAATGCCTACAGAATCCGTTCCCGGGTCCATGAAACGGTCATGGTTGTAAGGATCGCTGTACCAATATAAAAACGAAAAAGTAGCGTCAATCGCCGGATGAATAAATAGCCCACTAGTATTTTCTAATTTTTGTTTACTGATTAACTTCTCCAATTCATCATTCGTCAGTGAGAATTTCACTGTCGTTTGAGCACTGCCTAGCGATTTTTGCCAATCAGCCATACGTTCCTCTGACAATATTTCCTCAGGCCTTGTCAAAAAATCATGTAGTAGCAGCTGACTGTGGTTTTGAAAGGCAAGTGTTTGATTGTATATGGGAAGTTCGTCTTCTCTTCTAAGCATATTTAATAAAGTCGTACTTTTTCGTTCTTTAACGCGATTGATTGATTCCCAATCAGCCGATTTATCTGCTTGATAATGTGGAAGGCCTTCACCAAACACTTGATATGGCAATAGTTTCAAAAGACTATCTTTATCTAAATACACAACTGAAAATAGGCCGTTTGTTGTTTGATCAAAAAATAAAATAGCAAAAGTGTCGTTATCAAAAGCAATTAGCGGACGATAATTCATATCCTCTTCCATTAGTTCGATTCCAACTTCTGTATCATGGTACTCAAAAGTGAAATTAGTATAGATAGTAGTGATTTTCGTAAGATCTTGCATCGTCATCCCTAAATAAAACGGCGCGATATCAGCAGGCCCTGTTTGCAGTACTTTAACAGTTGTGACTCTGCTGTCTTGGATGTTCGCTTCAAATGTGAGATGACTAGCTTTATTTTCATAATATCTTGTTTCAAAACCAAATCCGCTAGTTAATCGATCATAGGCTTGGCCAAAATCCTTTTCCAGCTGATCGATCGGTTTTCCGATATAAGTAGAAAAACCAGTTGCTTTAAGCTCCTGGTATTTCCACGTTGTCATTTGGTTTGATATTTGTTGATCAGAGTTTTCCTTCACTTCAAGTTTTGGCGGAAACAAGACTGGTTCCATGTAGAATGCCACAATAACTAATAGCAGAATCAGCCAAAACAAACCCAGTCTTTTCATGTTTCCCCACCTTTCGCTTATTATTTCTCAGTCACTTCAATCAAAAGGTCACCAGACGAAATAGTGTCTCCTGAAGACACATATACATGTGCGACTTCTCCGTCAAAACGTGCTTCGATGGCCGTTTCCATTTTCATCGCTTCAGTAATCATCAACGTATCACCTTTTTTAACGTTATCGCCTTTTTTCACTAATACATCCAAAACAGAACCAGACATCGTTGCTCCAATTTGTTCTCGGTTTGTCGGTTCAGCTTTCAATCGGGTTTGGACCGTACTGATGATCGAATTATCTTTGATAGTGATTTCACGTCTTTGTCCATTCAAATTGAAGAACAGTACGCGATTCCCTTCGATATCGGGTTCTCCGATTTCATCTAAACGAATGATAAGCGTTTTTCCGCGTTCGATTTGTACATTGATTGTTTCACCCAAACGTATACCTTGGAAAAATGTTGGTGTGTCCAGTAATGTAACATCGCCAAATTGATTATATGCTTTTTGATAGTCCAAAAAGACTTGCGGATACATCAAATAGCTTAATACTTCGTCTTGTTTTGGTTCATAGCCAATTTTTTCTGCCAATTCTTTTTTTACTTCGTTGAAGTCGACTGATTCAGCCAAAAGACCTGGACGTTCATTCAATGCAGGTCTGCCTTTAAGAATAATCTTTTGCAATTTTTTAGGAAATCCGCCAACGGGTTGCCCTAGTTCTCCTTGGAAGAAAGTCACAACAGATTCAGGGAAACTTAGTGTTTCGCCTTTTTCATAAATATCTTCTTCTGTAAGATCATTTTGGACCATAAATAGTGCCATATCTCCAACTACTTTAGATGATGGAGTTACTTTAACGATATCGCCAAACATCAAGTTGACAGTATGATACATTTGTTTGATTTCATCCCAGCGATGACCTAATCCGACAGCTTTTGCCTGTTGCTGTAGATTCGAATACTGTCCTCCTGGCATTTCATGCATATATACTTCTGTTTCAGGAGCATTCAAGCCGTTTTCAAACGGTTTGTAATACATGCGCACATCTTCCCAATAATGGTTTAATTTCTGTGCATTTTCAATCGTGATTTCTGGCAGCCGTGGACCATTGACCAGTGCATAATACAAGCTGCTCATGCTAGGCTGACTAGTATTCCCACTCATTGCACTCATTGCCACGTCAACGATGTCTACTCCTGCTTTTGAAGCAGCAGAATAAGTGATGATTCCATTCCCGCTGGTATCATGAGTATGCAGATGGATTGGCAGATCTGTCGTTTCTTTCAATTCACTAATCAAACGATAAGCTGCCTGCGGTTTAAGCAGCCCAGCCATATCTTTGATTGCAATGATATGCGCACCCAGTTGTTCTAGTTCCTTTGCCATGTCTTTATAATACTGAACATTGTATTTTGCCCGACTTGGATCGTTGATATCGCCAGTATAGCAAATAGCTGCCTCTGCGATTTTACCAGTATCCCGTACAGCTTGGATACTTTTTTCCATTTGTGGAGTCCAGTTCAAACTATCAAAGATTCGAAATACATCGATTCCTTGCGCTGCTGCTTCTTTGACAAATTCCACCAATACATTGTCAGGATAATTAGAATACCCAACGGCATTTGAACCTCTGAAAAGCATTTGCAGCAACGTATTAGGCATTAAAGAACGAATTTTTCTCAACCGTTGCCAAGGATCTTCATTCAAAAAGCGGTAAGCCACATCAAATGTTGCTCCCCCCCACATCTCACTTGAAAAGAGTTCAGGAAGACCTTCTCCAGTCAAACGTGCAATCTGCTTGAAATCCTTTGTCCGAACACGAGTTGCTAGCAGACTTTGATGGGCGTCTCTAAATGTCGTATCCGTCAACAACAAATTTTCCTGTCCTTTGATCCATTCGACCAAAGCATCGGCACCCTTCGCATCTAATACATTCTTAGCCGTTACGTAATCAGTTCTTGTGATTAGATCTTTAGGCATACGTGGTTCTTCATAAAATGGTTTTTCGCCACTTTCGATACCTGGAAAACCATTCACAGTAATTTCACCGATATATTTCATCGTTTTGTTTCCGCGGTCTCGTAGTCGAGGAAATTCAAATAATGTTGCTGTACTATCAATGAAGGTTGTTTTTGCATTTCCTGATTGGAATTCAGGATGTGTGATGACATTGAGCATAAATGGAATGTTTGTTTTCACTCCACGGATTCTAAATTCTTTCAAGCAACGTTCCATTTTCTGAATGGCTGTTTCAAAGGTAGCACCATGCGTACATACTTTTACTAGCAATGAATCAAAATACGGTGTCACTACATAGCCCGAGTAAGCATTTCCGACATCCAGACGTACGCCAAAACCACCAGGTGAACGATACGTATCGATTTTCCCTGTGTCTGGTAAAAAGTTATTCAACGGGTCTTCTGTAGTGATTCGGCATTGAATGGCTGAACCATTTAATTTAATTCCTTCTTGCTGAGGCAATCCGATTTCTTTATGCAGATCCAAACCTTGAGCAATCAACAGTTGCGTTGTTACGATATCAATATCTGTAATCATTTCTGTGATCGTATGTTCCACTTGGACGCGAGGGTTGACTTCGATAAAGTAAAAATCATCTCCTTCAACAAGAAATTCTACTGTACCTGCGTTGACATACCCGACATATTTCATCAATTGGACAGCTGCCTGGCAGATTTTTTGACGTTGCTGTTCATTCATAGAGACACAAGGCGCTACTTCTACTACTTTTTGGTGACGGCGCTGAACAGAACAATCTCTTTCAAAAAGATGGATGACGTTTCCATGCGTATCCCCGAGAATCTGTACTTCGATATGCTTAGGATTAGCGATGTATTTTTCAACATACACTTCATCACTACCAAAGGCTGCTTTTGCTTCGCTTTTCGCACGTTCGTAGCCCTCTCTTGCACTCTTTTCATCGTGAGCTACACGCATGCCGCGTCCGCCGCCGCCTAGAGCTGCCTTGATCATAATCGGATAACCGTATTGTTTCGCAAACTCCAAGGCATCGTCTATAGAAGCGATTGGTCCATCTGTGCCTGGAATCGAAGCAATCCCCGCTTCGATAGCTGCAGCTTTTGCTTTGATTTTATCTCCAAAAATATCTAAATGATGCAGTTTGGGTCCAACAAAAATGATGCCTTCTTCTTCGCACCGTTGCGCAAAATTCAAGTTTTCCGACAAAAGACCGTAACCCGGATGAATAGCGTCAGCTCCGCATTCTTTCGCGATAGAAATGATCCCTTCAATATCTAGATACGCATCAATCGGTTTTTTTCCTTGTCCTACTAAATATGCTTCATCCGCTTTGAAACGGTGTACGGAATATTCATCTTCTTCTGCATAGATTCCAACAGTTTTAATTCCTAATTCTGTACAAGCACGAAATACACGTACAGCGATTTCACCCCTGTTAGCAACTAAAACTTTTTTCATCGAACCACTCCTACATCTTTTTTTATTATAAACCTAAGCTCTTGCGTTTTTCATCCGCACTGATGTTGAGGACAAAGCCGACACAAATCGAAAGCATCAGCAAACTGGAGCCTCCTTGACTTAAAAATGGGAACGTGATCCCTGTCAAAGGAATAACACCAGTAATTCCTCCAAGATTGACAAATACTTGGATCAAAAACATTGCGCCGATCCCAATGCACAAAAGCGAATTGAACGGATCTTTTGAACGGATACCTACAAGGACAATGCGCACAATCATAAAGAATAGCAACGCTAATATCAAAATCCCCATAATCACTCCCAGTTCTTCCACTACGATTGCATAAATAAAATCGGTTTGTGCTTCTTGTAAAAATCCTTTTTTCTGGATACTGTTACCTAATCCCCTGCCAAATAGTCCTCCGTTGAACATGGCATAGTAGCCGTTGACTAGTTGATGCCCTTTATTTAATTCGTCTGAGAAAGGATTTTGGTAAATAGCAAATCGATTATAGATATACTGTAAACGTCCGGGTAAGATCTTTCCGCTTGTGATATTGATCAGCCAGATCGTAAAAGTACTTAGACAAAAGCCTCCTACTCCTACAATCAAAGTATACACATAATTGACTCCGCTGGCTAAAAGCAGAACCAAAATAATCAAAAAGATAACTGCCGCATTACCAAAATCGGGAAGAATAGCGACTAATGCAGTAAGTCCGATAACCATTGCAAGTGGACGTTTCACAGTCCCAAGAAAATCTTTTTGTACACTGTTTTGTCTTTTAGATAAAGTCAGAGACAGGTACCAGATAGAAATGATTTTTAGGTATTCGGCAGGTTGGATCGAGAATCCTGCAATTTGCAGCCAACCTTTCGCCCCATTGATCTCCTTACCAAAAAACACAACAATCAGCAGCAAAATCGTCAAAACTGCGATGGCTGCCATGATCAAACGCTGGTTTTTCAAAACATCTGTTTTCATTTTATAAAGTAGTGCGATAGCAATCAAGCTAAGCACCCAAAAAATACTCTGGTTAATGACTGATGCGGACGGATTTTGTCCGTTTTCTAATAATAGATACGACGTAGAACTATATACCATGATCAATCCCAATACACATAAAATTAAATAGGGAATCAAGATGCTATAGTCTAATAGATGCCTTTTTTTCACTTTCTTAGGCAAGTCTATTCCTCCTTGCCAACTTCTTTTTTATCATAAATTTCTTGGTAAACCTCACTATATAACTGATTCAATTCTCGTTCTAGCTCACTTAACATCAGCTGGCCCTCGTTCTTTCCGATTACTCCTATACGGACAGCAAAACCGACTTGCCGGGAAAAGCCGTACATCTGTGTATCTACCACTTCTTCGAAGGCTTTGCATTGTGAGATACAGAGACTGTTGTTTTGATTTCGGATTAATCGTTTGATCCGTTCTGCTTCATCATTTAATACTTGGATCGCAAGTTTTTTCGACAAAGAATCCATCTGTGCTTACCTCCCATTCTAATTCCTTAATTATAACATATTTGATTTTCATAAGGAGCAAAAAAAACAGATTTAACCAGTTGTTTTTATTCATTTTTACGTATTCGTTCTTTCTACTTATCCAGAACGTTAGAGTCCGCATTTTTTATCCGAGATAAAAAGGCTTCGCCATATTTATCAAGCTTGCTTTGGCCAACTCCTTTTATCTGAAGCATCTCCAATCTGCTTGATGGACGTATTCGGCTCATTTCTTTCAATGTGGAATCTGAAAATACGACATACGGGGGAACGCCTGCTTCTGATGCTAGATCCGTTCGCAGTTCCCGCAGCACTTCAAATAGTGTATCGGTTTCTTCATCCGATAGCTGCTGGACTTTCTTGGGTTCCTTTCGATAAACAGATTCTTGTCCTTTCAATACTTGTATCCCTCTTTCTGTTACTTTCAAAACAGGATACTCACCATTGATGGTCAGAAGATAGCCATTCGATATCAAATATTCAATTAACTGCATCGTTTCTTTTTGCGATTGGTTTTTCATCAGTCCATAGGTAGATAAATGTCCAAAACCTAAAGCTTGCAGCTTTTGTTCTTTCGATCCTGCTAAGACTTTCATCAGCATTTGTTTACCATAGTTCTCACCCATACGTTTTAAGCAAGAAAGAACCATCTGTGCTTCTGTCGTTACTTCTACTATTTCTCTGTCATCTAAACAGTTACCACAACGGTTGCACGGACTGCTTGTCTCGCCAAAATAGTTTAGGATGTATTGCTGAAGACAGGACTCAATATACACGTATTCTGTCATCGCTTTTAATTTTTCATATTCTTTTTGCTTTTGCCCTTCTTCTCTTTGGGACTGCTGGATAAAAAACTTTTGGACTTGGATATCTTGAGGAGAGAAAAGCAGGATGGCTTCACTGGAAAGACCATCTCTTCCCGCCCGACCAGCTTCCTGATAGTATGCTTCTAGAGAGCCAGGAATTTGATAATGGATAACAAAACGGACATTGCTTTTATTTATACCCATACCAAATGCATTTGTCGCTACAATCAGCTGCAAGCGATCGTATAAAAAGGCTTCTTGCATTTCTGTTCGCTCATTCTCATTTAGACCACCATGATATCTACCCACGGAAAAATCGAATTTTTTAAGCAAATGATAGAGACGGTCTACTTCTTTTCTCGTTGCTGCATAAATGATACCAGATTGATTTTTGTTGATCTTTAAATATTCGATTAGATATTGTTCTTTTTTTTGATCTTTAATTACTTGAAATCGTAGATTTTCTCGTTCAAAACCAGTCTGAATATGGTTGTTTTCTGGAATTTTTAAAAGTCTTTTTATGTCAGCAGCTACTTGCACAGTCGCTGTAGCTGTCAAAGCAACAATTACAGGACGATTTGGCAGTTGATCTAGCTGGTTCGCCATCTGTAAATAACTTGGGCGGAAATCATGCCCCCACTGAGAGATACAATGTGCCTCGTCAATAGCGATCATACGGACGTTCCATCGCTTCATTGCTTGGATAAAATCCGGCATGATAAAACGTTCAGGAGCGATATAAAGTAAACGGTACTGCTGTCTATCGATTTCTTGGAAGCGTCTAGCTGTTTCGTAACCATCTAACGAGCTATTGATAAAAGTGGCGGGTATACCTAATTGATTCGCCGCGTCCACCTGATCCTTCATCAAAGAGATTAAAGGGGACACAACCACAGTAAGCCCATCTAATAGTAAAGCTGGAAGCTGGTAACAGATTGATTTCCCACTTCCGGTAGGCATGATTCCTAATACATTTTCCTGATCAATGACTTTCTGGATAATTTCTTTTTGACCAGGTCTAAACTCATCATAGCCAAAGTATTGTTTTAATAAGTCGTTCATCTTCCCGCTCCTTTCTCTTGCCATTTTACTTCGATTTTCTTCGAAGGACAAGTTGATCTCCTTTCGTGAAACATTATCTTATTATGAAACAAAAACTCTCTAGAAATAAGTTTTTTAAAAGTCTTTTAAACGTCTTTTGGCGTATTTTCTGAATTTATGTCCATTGACAAAGATGACTTCTCCACAGAAAAGAGTTGGACAAAAAAAGAAACCAGCTATTTTTTATAACAAGCTGGTTTCTCTCTTCATCCTTTTACAGATTATTTTTTCTTTTTAGATGCTTTTTCACGAGCATTTTTCTCTAAAATTTGTTTTCTCAAGCGAATGCTTTCTGGTGTTACTTCGCAATATTCATCATCATTCAAGAATTCCAAAGATTCTTCCAACGTCAATTGTTTTGGTTTTTTGATGACAGATGTTTGGTCTTTAGTAGCAGACCGTACGTTTGTCATTTGTTTTGCTTTCGTGATGTTGACAGTCAAATCATTATCACGGCTGTTTTCCCCGATAATCATTCCTTCATATACTTCTGTACCTGGTTCTACGAAGACTGTACCGCGTTCTTCGATACTCATGATAGAATAAGTCGTTGCTTTTCCTGTATCGATCGAAACAAGCGCCCCTTGGTGACGTCCGCCAATTTGACCAGGAAGCATTGGCAGATATTGGTCAAAAGTATGGTTCATGATTCCGTAACCACGTGTCATTGAAAGGAATTCAGTTGAATAACCAATCAAACCGCGGGCAGGTGTTAAGAATGTCAAACGGATTTGTCCGTTTCCTGTATGGACCATATCTTGCATTTCACCTTTACGTAAGCTCAAGGACTCGATAACACTACCCATATATTCTTCTGGTGTATCGATTTGCACGCGTTCAAACGGTTCGCATTTTACACCGTCGATTTCTTTTTCAATAACTTCTGGACGAGATACTTGCAATTCGTATCCCTCACGGCGCATGTTTTCAATCAAGATAGACAAATGCAATTCTCCACGACCAGAAACTGTCCATGCATCTGGAGAGTTTGTTGGTTCAACTCGTAAGGATACATCTGTTTGAAGTTCTGCCATCAAACGTTCTTCAATCTTACGAGCGGTTACGAATTTACCTTCTCGACCGGCAAATGGTGAATTATTAACTAAGAAAGTCATTTGCAATGTTGGTTCGTCAATGTGAAGGATAGGTAACGCATCTTGATGATCCACAGGAGTAACTGTTTCACCGACAAAGATATCTTCCATACCTGAGACAGCAATCAAGTCTCCAGCTTTTGCTTCTTGAATCTCTAGACGTTTTAGTCCAAAGAAACCAAATAATTTCGTTACACGGAATTTCTTAACTGTTCCGTCTAATTTAATTAATGCTACTTGGTCTCCTACTTTGATTGTTCCTCTAAATACACGTCCGATTCCGATACGACCTACATAATCGTTGTAGTCAAGTAATGAAACTTGGAATTGTAATGGTTCGTCGCTGTTATCGACAGGAGCAGGGATTTTTTCAATAATTGTATCAAAAATAGGTGCCATGGTTGGTTCTTGATCTGCTGGATCATCTGACAAGCTTGACGTACCATTTAGTGCAGATGCATAAATCACAGGAAAGTCTAACTGATCATCATCTGCTCCTAATTCGATGAATAGTTCAAGAACTTCATCTACGACATGCTCAGGACGAGCAGAAGGTTTGTCAATCTTGTTTACGACAACGATTGGTGTGATATGTTGTTCCAGTGCTTTTTTCAATACAAAACGTGTTTGAGGCATTGTTCCTTCATACGCATCTACGACCAACACAACGCCGTCAACCATTTTCATGATCCGTTCTACTTCGCCACCGAAGTCCGCGTGTCCTGGAGTATCCATGATGTTTACGCGAATACCTTTATAGTCTACAGCTGTGTTTTTGGCTAAAATCGTGATACCACGTTCTTTTTCTAGCGCATTTGAGTCCATCGCACGTTCTTGCAATTGCGTATGTGCGTCTAATGTATCTGATTGTTTTAATAGTTCATCAACTAATGTTGTTTTTCCGTGGTCAACGTGGGCAATAATTGCGACGTTACGGATATCGTTTCTATAATTCAATGTAACTAACTCCTTTTTTATTGGTTCTTTATGACAGGGCAAATTTTACTCGACTGCTAATTATAGCAGACTTTTTTCATGAAATATAGTAAAATGTTTTCATTTTTTCGAGAAAATTAATCTTTTGCTCGTTTTTATCATTTTTGTGAATGATTTCTACCTTTTTTTCAGCCTTCTTTTTTCAAAAGGTCTGCGATTTCTGCATATGCACAAGAAGTCCCTGCTAAATAGTATTCCCTTTTTTCAAATGTCAAAGGAGTACCAAAAAGACCGCTTGTTACCATACCAAACTCTTCCAATAAGACATTTCCCGCTGCATAATCCCAAGGGCTAAGGTTTGAAATATAAGCAATGTGGTTTCCTTTCAAGATTGCCACTAGTTCAAGACCAGCGCATCCGTACATACGTGTCCCCATGCTGCTTTCCGCAATTTCTCGGATTCCATATTTATTATGACCGAAAAGATAACTATTCACACCAAGTAAGCCTTCCGATAAGGATTTATTTGCTGGTCTAGGCAATGGCTCATCATTTTTATACACGCCTATTCCTTTTCCACCCCAAAAAAGTTCATTTCTCATCACGTCATAAATGAAACCAAGCTTTCCAACGCCGGATTCATAAACAGCGAGCATAATACAAAAATTTTCCCCTTCAATCACAAAATTCAAGGTGCCATCAATAGGATCGATGATAAAGACTCTTCCATCGAGATCCGATAATTGATTACACCCTTCTTCTTCTGCCAATATTTTCGCCTCTGGATCAAAGGAATGGATTTTTTCGATTAGAAAATTCTGGATGTTTCGATCGACATTTGTTACTAGATCCGTTCGATTTGATTTTTGCGAGATTGTTAATGTTTGTTGAGAAGATTTGATTTTCTCACCAGCTTCTTCAAGCCAGGACTTGATATGATCAATCATCTGTTCCATTTATCTCACCCGTTCATTCTCAAAGTTTTGTTTGGATTTTTTTTTGCTTGCTGCACTGTACGATATAAAGAATAACCGGAAGCTTTTTCAAATTCCCGTCCCAATCGTTTTTCCTCACCAATGGATTTGACAACAGTTTTAAACTGCTGATAAGTCTTCAAAAAAGCTTCATTGTTTATCCCTTTTTCATTCGCACGTTCCAGATCTTCCCACATCTTCATTACAATGACCATTTCGTCTGTTGTCCAATCTAAATCAAGTGGATACTGATATTCTTGCATCTTCAACTCTCCTATTTCATATTCCTCTTCAGTGTAGCATAGGAAGTGGTAATAAACCAAGAAGTTGTCATATTTTTAAGTTTACATAATAATATTATTGATAATTCTAAAAAACAAAACGCAACTGATTTTTCAGTTGCGTTTCGCCTGTATTATTCAAATCAAATATGGATTGGTAAACCTAATGCTAATTCCGAAGCATCCATGACGATTTCGCCAAGAGATGGATGAGGATGAATCGTCAAGGCGATATCTTCAGCATTCATTCCTGATTCGATTGCTAAAGCTAATTCAGAGACCATATCACTTGCGCCGACTCCACCGATTTGCGCGCCAATAAGCACGTTATCTTCGATCGTCGTAACTAGACGGATGAATCCTTCTGTTTTACCAAGCGATAATGCCCGACCGTTCCCTGAAAATGGGAATTTATATGCTTTTGCTTCGATACCAGCATCTTTTGCTTCTTTGATCGTCATACCTACAGAAGCCAATTCAGGATCAGTGAAGGCTACTGCCGGCATTGCTTTATAATCTACAGCTACTTTTTTGCCAGAGATTGCTTCAGCAGCGATTTTTGCTTCATAACTGGCTTTGTGTGCTAATGCCGCCCCTGGAACGATATCACCGATGGCATAGATGTTAGGTACGTTCGTACGTCCTTGTTTATCCACCGTGATCAATCCTCGTTCTCCTACTTCGACACCCGCTTGTTCTAAGCCCATATCATCTGTATTCGGACGACGACCTACAGTGACCATCACATAATCAGCAGTAACGGATTCTTCTTTCCCGTCCACTGCATATTTCACTGTCACGCTGTCACCGTTATCGACTGCTTCTTTCGCCATTGCATTCGTTACGACTGTTACGCCTTTTTTCTTGAAATCATCTTCTACTAATTTTACTAGATCTTTTTCGTAAGTTGGTAAAATTTGTGGTGAGCCTTCAAGAATCGTTACTTCTGCTCCTAAGTTTGCGTACGCTCCGCCCAATTCGGCACCAATCACACCGCCACCGATGATCACAAATTTCTTAGGTACTTCTTTCAATGCTAATCCGCCAGTAGAATCTAACACACGTCCTCCGAATTTAAATCCTGGAATCTCGATTGGACGGGAACCTGTTGCGATGATTGCGTTATTGAACGAATAAGTTTGAGCTGAATCTGGATGAATGACGCGTAGTGTGTGATCATCTACGAAGAACGCTTCTCCTTCGATTGTTTCAACCTTATGTTTTTTTAATAGGAAACCAACACCAGAAGTCAACGTATGGACAACTTTGTTTTCTTTCCATTCTTGTGTTTTTGCAAAATCTAGTTTGACGTTTTCACTAGTTACTCCAAACATTTCAGAATCTAGTGACTCTTGATAATGGTGTCCTGCAGCTATCAGTGCTTTTGAAGGAATACAGCCGACATTCAAACAAACACCGCCAATATACTCTCTTTCAATGATTGCTACTTTTTGTCCCATTTCAGCAGCGCGGATGGCAGCTACATAGCCACCAGGTCCCGCACCAATTACAACTGTATCTAATTCTACAGCAAAATCTCCAACTACCATTTGTTTATCATCCTTCCATCATTAATAGCTCTGGATCAGCTAAAAGACGTTTGATATTATTCATTGCTTGTTGCGCAGTTGCTCCATCTACGATACGGTGATCGAAACTTAATGACAGTTTCATCACACGACCGACAACGATTTCGCCTTCAGCATTTACGATTGGTTGTTGTGCAATCGTTCCTACACCTAAAATAGCTACTTCTGGATAGTTGATGACTGGTGTAAACCAACCGCCACCTACAGATCCGATATTGCTGATCGTAATTGTTCCATTGCGCATATCTTCTGCAGATAGTTTGCCGTCATGAGCTAATTTTGCTTTCTCATTGATTTCGTCTGCAATAGCAAACATTCCTTTGCGGTCTGCATCTTTCACATTTGGTACATATAGTCCGTGATCCGTATCAGTTGCAATACCGATATTGTAGTAATGTTTATAAACGATTTCTTGGTTTGCATCGTCGATAGATGCATTCAATACTGGGTATTTCTTAACAGTCGCTGTTAAAGCTTTCACGACATATGGCAAGAAAGTAAGTTTCGTACCATTTGCAGCAGCAACTTCTTTAAATCGTTTCCGATTATCCCATAGTTTAGACACTTCTACTTCATCATGCAATGTCACGTGTGGAGCTGTATGCTTACTGTTGACCATTGCTTTAGCGATAGCTTTACGTGTTGGCGTCATTGCTACACGTTCTTCCAAGTCTCCTAAGTTGGACTTGAATGGTTTTGCTGGTGCAGCTGGTTTGCTTTCTGCTGCAGGAGCTGCTTCTTTCGGTGCTGCCGCTTCTGGCGCTTCTGATTTCGCTGGTGCACTGCTTGGACCACCTGCCAAGAAGTTTTCGATGTCCTCTTTTGTTACTCTGCCACCTTTTCCAGTTGCAGTTACTTGTGAGATATCTACATCTTTTTCACGGGCAAATTGACGAACAGATGGCATAGCCAATACACGTTTATTTGGATCGGCAGCTTCAACGACACTTGCTGAACCTGATGTTTCCACTTTTTCTTTTGGTGCTTCAGCTGATGGCGCACTAGTTGACGGTGCACTATTGTGTCCAGGAGCATCGATTTCTACTAATACATCCCCAACATTTGCTACAGTGCCTTCTGGAACAATCACGTTTTTAACTGTCCCTGTGACAGGTGACGGAATTTCTTCTACTGATTTGTCATTTTGAACTTCTAGTAATGTATCATCTTCATTGATCGTATCTCCTGGTTTGACGAACCATTTGACGATTTCACCTTCTGCGATTCCTTCACCGATATCCGGTAACTTAAATTGGAAGACTCCTTCGCTTGACGATCCAGCTGATTCTGTATCAACAGTGGGTTCAGCAGCCGGTTTAGCTGGAGTTTGGGATTCTGCGGCTACACCACTGTCCCCTTCATTGTCTTCGTGTCCTGGTGCATCGATTTCTACTAATACATCCCCAACATTTGCTACGGTACCTTCTGGAACAATCACATTTTTAACCGTTCCTGTAACAGGTGACGGGATTTCTTCTACTGATTTGTCATTTTGAACTTCTAGTAATGTATCATCTTCATTGATCGTATCTCCTGGTTTGACGAACCATTTGACGATTTCACCTTCTGCGATTCCTTCACCGATATCCGGCAATTTAAATTGATAAGCCATGACTTTGTTTCGTCCCTTCTTTTCTTAAAATTCCGCGATTTCTTTTACTTTGTCTTCGATATCTTTTGCATTTGGCAACCAGACATTTTCTGCTTGTCCAAATGGGAAGACTGTATCAGGTGCAGAAACTCGTCCGATTGGGGCTTCTAATGAAAGGATAGCGCGTTCTGAGATCTCAGAAACTACTTGCGCGGCAACGCCCGCTTGTCGTTGTGCTTCTTGGACAACAACTACGCGACCAGTTTTTTCCACGGATTGAATGATCGTTTCTACATCTAATGGCGCAACTGTACGAAGATCAATGATTTCAACAGATATATTTTCTTTTGCAAGATTGTCTGCTGCTTTGATTGCTTCACGCACCATTGCTCCGTATGTGATAATAGATACATCTGTTCCCTCACGAGTAACTGCTGCTTTATCCAAAGGAACTTCGTAAGCTTCATCCGGCACTTCTTCTCGGAATGAGCGATATAGTTTCATGTGTTCTAGGAAAACAACCGGATCGTTACTTCTAATAGAAGAAATCAATAGTCCTTTTGCATCATAAGGGTTGGAAGGAATCACTACTCGAATACCAGGAGACTGAGCGATCAAACCTTCTAAATTATCCGAATGCAATTCTGGTGTATGAACACCGCCACCAAATGGCGAACGAATTGTGATGGGTAGATTTCTAGTGCCGCTCATTCGATATCTTGTACGAGCCATTTGAGCTACTACTTCGTCCATTGCTTCGAAAATAAAACCAAAGAATTGGATTTCAGGAACTGGACGAAATCCTTCTAACGCAAGACCGAAACTCAATCCTGCGATTCCAGATTCAGCTAAAGGAGTATCGAATACTCGGTCTTCTCCGAACTTTTCCTGCAATCCTTCAGTTGCCCGGAAAACTCCTCCGTTTTTCCCAACATCTTCACCAAAAACAACGACATTCTCGTCATTTTCTAGTTCAAGTGCTAAGGCATCTGTGATTGCTTGGATCATTGTTTTTTGTGCCATGATTATTTCGACTCCTTCGCTTCATAAATTGCAATTTGTTCTTTGATTGATTGTGGAGATACTTCGAACATGTTTTTCAAGAAATCTGAAACCTTTTGTTTTGGTACTTTGTCGGCTTCAGCAATAGCTGCTTTGATTTCTTCTTTAGTTGCTTCGATGACTTGTTCTTCTTTTTCTTCAGACCAAAGTCCTTTTTCCGTCAAATATTTACGGAAGCGGATCAATGGATCTTTTTTCTGCCAATCGTCATCTGTGTCTTTTGTACGGTAGCGGGTTGGATCGTCACCAGATAGTGTATGTGGTCCATAACGATAAGTCAGTGTTTCGATTAGGACTGGTCCATTTCCACTGATCGCCCATTCCCGTGCCATTTTAGATACAGTATATACTGCAAGCGGATCCATTCCATCGACTTGAATACCAGGAATCCCAGCTGCGACAGCTTTTTGTGCAAGTGTTTTTGCTGCAGTTTGTTTTTCACGAGGTGTAGAGATCGCATACCCGTTGTTTTGGATATAAAATACGGCATTTGCATGGTAAGCGCCAGCGAAATTGATTGCTTCGTAAAAATCACCTTGTGATGAACCGCCATCACCAGTATAAGTGAAGACGACATTTTTCTTGTTTCGTTTCTTCAAACCTAATGCAACACCGGCTGCTTGTACATATTGTGCACCGATGATAATTTGTGGTGGTAGAGCTTTCAATTCTTCCGGATAAGAATTACCTGCAGCATGTCCTCGAGACCATAAAAAAGCTTGAGATAAAGGTAAACCATGTTTTACTAGTTGAGGTACATCCCGATAACCTGGAAGAAGAACATCTTCTTTATCAAATGCGTAAGCACTAGCCAGCTGACTTGCCTCTTGTCCAGCAGTTGGTGCAAAAAAGCCTAGGCGTCCTTGGCGGTTCAGCGCTGTTGAACGTTGGTCTAATACACGAGACCATACCATATGAGTCATTAATTCAACGAGTTCATCATCGGATAAATCAGGTACTAAATCTTTGTTAACTACGTTTCCATCTTGATCAAGTGCTTGATATACTGGGAAATCTGCATTGACTTCATCTAGCAGTGCTTGGAAGTCGATCGGTGCTTTTTTGTTTGCCATTTGTCACACATTCCTCTCTCATCTATAAGAAAATCTCTTCATTCTGCGATTGAAACAGTGAATAAAACTGTATCACTATTTAACCGTCTTCATTAATAAATTATCATGGATTTATGAGAAATACAAGCTAAAAGCACAAATTTTCACGATGAAAGGAAATTATGCCAATCCGCATATTAACAGCATTAGTGAATAAAATCACAATAAGGAAAGCGTTTTATATTTCATCTGCATTTTTTCTATTTTCTAATCAAACTTACAACCATCTGTTTCTATTTAAAAACGTTGGTGTTATACAGTTTTGTTGCAAATATTTATTTTATTTACACATCGTGAACGGACGTACAAATAATGGTTTTTTCTTAGTTTCTTTATATCGTATTCTTTTTCCGAAAAAAAAGAAACAGCTTGAAATTTAAATCCAAGCTGTTATATTCTTTAATCTATTTACTTTGTGAAATTATTCTGTTAACCACTTTTCTAGAATTTTCATCTTTGAATAAAACAACGGTATTTGGTTTTCATCCAGCCTACTGTAATTGATTCTGATTCCATTTATATCTTGCCCAAAAAGTAGACTTGGTGCAATTCCAAGACCCATATCTACTACTTTTTCTGCTAGTTCGGGGTCTAGTTTTTTCCCATCCCAAGTAATCCAGGCATAGTAACCACCTAAAATTGAATGAAGCTTGAAAAACGATTGTGAATCTCCCCAAGCGCTTATCAGTCGGCTTTTTTCTTTCAACTTTTTTCTTACATCTTGCATTTTCAAATCAATTGCTTCATTAAATACATTAGCCACTGTGATTTGTGTAAGGATATTCATCGAAAACTCCATCATTTCTTGCGCTTGAGCTAGTTGCGAGATAAAAGTCTCAGGTCCTATCACCCAACCGATTTTCGTTGTTTTTCCTAAAACCCTAGATAACGAACCGACGTATAACACATTATCCGGATCAATCGTTCGTATAGGAAGGACTTCTTCTTGGTTTAGAAATGAAAGATCCGTAAATACATCGTCTTCAATAATTGGAAGCCGATACTGTCGACACAATTCTACTAGCTTTTCTCGTCGTTTTTGACTCATCACTTTTCCTGTAGGGTTTTGAAAATTCGGGTTGATAAGCACTGCTTTCAATTTATTTTTATGGATCGATTCTTTCAGTTTTTCTAAGTCGATCCCTTCTTCATCCATCGGTATCCCAAATAAACGCGTTCCTGAAGCTTTGAAAAGAGGTAATCGGTAAAAAAAAGAAGGTGACTCTACAGCTATCCCCTCTCCAGCTGAAAGAATCGTTTGTAAAATCAAAAAGATTGCTTGCTGACCGCCACCAGTCACAAGAAGCTGGTTGAGGGAAAATGCCAATTCAAATTTACTTTCCAAATACCGTTTGATTTTGTTACGTAACGGAGTATAGCCTAAAAGATCCATTTCTTTTTCTTCCGCTAAGATTTCTTCAAGAGAATAAGAAGGAAACTCAAAATTCGGCAAAAGCTCATCTGGCATCTCGCTAGCGTATAAATCAAGAAACGATGTTTTTTGGATCTGCTTTGCTTCTCTTATTTTTTGCTCATACCAGTCCGTCTGCTCATAACGAGGAGAGATCATTTGCCGCCAATCGATTCTTGGAACAGCGAATTTCCCCCATTCAGTCTGATTAACAAACCATCCGCTGCCACGTTTGCTCGTTAGTACCCCAAGCTCCCTAAGCTCTTCCAATGCATGGACAACGGTGGAACGATTCACACCAAAAAGTTGCCCTAGTTTTCGTTCTGATTCAAGTTGACTTCCAGGATTGATCCTTCCGTTTTCGATTTCTCTCATAATCTGTTCCATAATTTGACGATAAATCGGTCCTTGTTTTTTCTCTACTTTTTCCCACATAAGCTTCTCTTTTCTATTGTCTATTTTTTCTTTTGATTTTACCGAATTTACGAGAAAAAAGAAAAACTTTTTTTGCAAAACATAAGGGACTGTGACAAAAATCTTATCACAGTCCCTTATTCTGAATAATGATGTTCAAAAGCTTGTATCTGCGATAATAATTCCAGCCAAACAAAACATATAAAGAACTATTTTTGTTTGGCTGTTCTTATTACTTAATGCAGGACAACTTTTTCACAACATCCTAATATTTTATTTATTTTTTAGATTGTGTCTCCATTAAAAATCGAATTTTTCACGATGACATAGTCAACTTTTCGAATGGCTTCCAGATCTCTTCCTCCAGCATAAGAAATAGATGATTGAAGGTCTTGTTGCATTTCCACTAGTGTATCTTTCAAAGATCCTTTGTGTTGGATCCAGATTTTCTTTCCTTCAACATTTCGTTTTTCGCCTTTTTGGAATTCTGAAGCAGAACCAAAGTATTCTTTATACACGATTCCATTTTCGACTTTTGTTTCGCCAGGAGATTCCTCGTGACCGGCAAACAATGAACCAATCATGACCATTGTCGCACCAAAACGGACAGATTTTGCAATATCGCCATGTGTTCTGATCCCACCGTCAGCGATGATCGGCTTGCGAGCTGCTTTCGCACACCATCTAAGAGCTGCCAGTTGCCAGCCTCCAGTCCCAAAGCCTGTCTTGATTTTTGTAATACATACTTTTCCTGGACCAATCCCGACTTTTGTTGCATCTGCGCCCGCATTTTCCAATTCACGGACGGCTTCCGGTGTACCAACATTACCGGCAATCACAAAAGTTTCAGGCAAATATTTTTTAATATGCTGAATCATATCAATAACTGAGTTAGCATGTCCATGCGCGATGTCGATAGTGATATAATCAGGATTTAGCGATTCTTCTGCCAACTTCTCTATAAAGGAATATTCCTCTTTCTTGACGCCAACACTGATCGAGGTAATCAATCCACGCTTTTTCATTTTTTTGATAAACGGAATTCGAGCTGCTTCATCAAACCGATGCATGATATAGAAATAACCATTTTCCGCTAAGAATTCTGCGATTGTTTCATCAATAATCGTCTGCATGTTGGCAGGCACTACTGGCATTTTGAATGTATGTTTACCTAATGTGACCGTTGTATCACATTCAGAACGGCTATTTACGATACATTTATTAGGAATTAATTGAATATCTTCGTAATCAAATACTTTCATTACATTATCCTCCTGATGTTCACATCCAGCAAAACACGAACATTATTAATTTAATCAAGGCTTTTTTTAGCGCCCTATGTAATTTAACTCAATTAAGCAAAAAAATCAAGAGCAAAAAGAGAATTTATACGAATGGTAAAAAAACATATATTATTTTTAGTCTATACAAACGAAACAATGAATGTTCGCTTTTAGCGAAAAAAAGACTGTGACAAATGTCTTGTCACAGTCTTTTTTCTGAATAACCGGCGTTCTCCTACGTTGTTCGTTTTTTCTTATTATACAAGTCTAGCACAACGGCTAAAAGCAAGATCAATCCTTTGATTGCCTGCTGCCAGTCTACCCCGACGCCTAAAATCGACATGCCATTGTTCAATACACCCATGACCAAGCCACCGACAATCGCACCCATGATTGTTCCAATGCCGCCGGAAGTCGAAGCACCACCAAAATATACTGCCGCCATTGCATCCAGTTCCATCGATGTACCTGCTTGAGGTGTTGCCGCATTCAATCGAGCAGCTAAAACTAATCCAGCTAAAGCTGCCATGACTCCCATGTTGACGAATACCCAGAACGTGATTCGCTTTGTTTTGATCCCTGATAGTTCAGCCGCTTTTCGATTTCCGCCCGTCGCATAAATCTGTCGACCTGCTACTGTTTTATTTGTCAAAAACCCATATGCTGCAACGATCAAACCAAGAATGATCAAAATAATCGGATACCCTTGATAAGAGGCAAAAATATAAGTTATTCCTAGTACAACGACTGCTGTAAATACCGCCTTTACCAAGAAAGCTGTTGGAGATTCCACTTCAAATAAATGATTTTTCCGACGATTTCTTGTTCGCCATTGACCAACAACTAACACGATCGTGATGATCATTCCTAAAATCAATGTCAAGAAGTGAAGGCTGCTTCCTTCGCTTAAGTCTGGTAAATAACCCGTAGACATTTTTTGGAAAACAGCTGGAAAAGGTGCTAGAGATTGGCCTCCTAGAACAACTTGTGTCAGTCCACGAAACATCAGCAATCCTGCTAAAGTCACGATAAACGCCGGTATCCCTGCATAAGCTACCCAAAAACCTTGCCATGCGCCGATCAGCCCGCCTACTGCAAGACATGCGATAACTGTCATCCACGGGTTCATTTGGCGATTGACCATCATCATGCCCGCAATTGCACCAACAAACGCCATCACTGACCCTACCGACAAATCCACATGACCTAAGAGCACAACTAATAACATCCCTGCAGCTAGTACTAATATATGGCTATTTTGCAGAACAAGGTTAGTTATATTCAATGGACGCCAGAAAATACCATCCGTCATCAATTGAAACGCAATAAGTAGTCCCGCTAAAATGATCACCATGCTGTAGCGACCAAAAAGATCAGCTGCTCTACTTTTCAAATTTAGTTTTTTCTCTTTTTTATCCGTAAGATTTTTTGCCTGTTCCAACTTAACCCACCTCTTCTTTCGTCATTAATTTCATCAAGACTTCCTGATCTGCATCTTCTCGCGAGACTTCTCCTGTAATACGTCCTTCGTTCATCGTATAGATTCGATCACACATCCCTAATATTTCAGGAAGTTCAGAAGAGATAAGACAGACAGCTTTGCCATTTGCTGCCATTTCTTCGATAATCGTGTAGATCTCATATTTTGCCCCAACATCTATCCCACGGGTTGGCTCATCCAAAAAAAGAATATCGGGTTGTGTCATCAGCCACTTGGATAAAACGACTTTTTGTTGATTCCCACCACTAAGACTACTGACAATTTGATGGATGGAGTTTGTTTTTATACGCATCTTTTTCCGGAAATTTTCTGCCTCAGTTACTTCTTTTTCTTTATCTAATACTCCTTTTTGACTTATTTTATCCAAACTGCTCAGCGTCACGTTTTCCCGAATATCCATCAGCAGATTCAGTCCTAAAGATTTTCGGTCCTCCGAGACATAAGCGAGTCCGTTTGCAATGGCTGAAGGAACGGTCTTAACTGATATCTCTGCCCCTTCCTTTAATATACGTCCGGATATCTTGCTTCCATAAGAATGTCCAAATAGACTCATAGCGAATTCAGTTCTGCCCGCTCCCATCAGTCCAGCTATTCCTACAATCTCTCCTTTTTTCAAATGCAAGTTGATGTGGTCGTTTATGATTCGCTCGTGATCAAGAGGGTGATAGACCGTCCAGTCTTCTACTTTAAAATAAACTTCTCCAATATCCGGTTTTCTTTCAGGATAACGATCAACTAAATCTCTGCCCACCATCCCGCGAATAATATGCTCTTCGCTGATCATTTCATTTTCTAGTGTCTCAATCGTCTGTCCATCCCGTAAAATGGTGATTCGATCTGCGATATCCACGATTTCATTCAGCTTATGTGAAATAATGATGGAGGTTACACCTTGCTCTTTCAACTCTCGGATCAATCTCAGCAAATTCGCGCTTTCTTCTTCATTCAATGCAGCGGTAGGCTCATCCAAAATCAACAGACGGACGGATTTTGATAATGCTTTAGCTATTTCAACTAGTTGCTGTTGCCCTACGCCAATCTGGGATACTAGAAGATTCGGGTCGATAGACAAACCGACTTTATTCAGCAGTTCATATGTTTTCTTTTCTGTCAGTTCCCAATCAATCACGCCTCTTTCTGCTTGTTCATTTCCGAGAAAAATATTCTCTTTTATTGAAAGATAAGGACTTAGTGCTAATTCTTGATGAATGATGACGATGCCTTTTTCTTCACTATCTTTCAAATCTTTAAATTGACACAGCTTTCCATCATAAAAGATTTCCCCGTCATAGGAGCCATATGGATACAAGCCGCTCAAGACATTCATCAATGTTGATTTTCCCGCTCCGTTTTCTCCGCACAATGCATGGATTTCCCCACGTTCAATCATCAGATTCACGCAATCTAACGCTCGGATTCCAGAAAATTTTTTGGTGATATCTGCCATTTTTAAAATACAATCCGCCATAATTCTTATCCTCTCTCTGACTTAGATCTCTTTAGTTCCTTGTTTGGTTCCTCTTAATTTTTCAGATCGGATTCTTTATAATAATCGGTGTCGATCAGCTCTGCTTGATAATTATCTTTATCGACAGATACTGTATTTGCTAAATACGTAGGGACAGTTTTCACCCCATTATCATAAGTTTCAGTATCATTGACCGGAACCTCTTCTCCATCACTGATTGCTTTGATCATTTCAATCGTATTTTTTGCTAAGATACGTGTGTCTTTAAAGATCGTTTGTGTTTGTTCCCCGGCAATGATCGATTTAACGCCAGCAACTGTCGCATCTTGTCCAGTAATCACAGGTAAAGGTTTACTTTCACTCCCATACCCCACGCCTTTTAATGACGAAATGATTCCTAAACTTATTGGATCATATGGCGACAAAACAGCATCCAATGTTTGGTCAGTATAATTTGCGCTTAACAGATTATCCATCCTTGCTTGCGCCGTAGAACCATCCCAGCGAAGCGTAGCGATTTGACTGAAACTCGTCTGTCCAGATGGCACGACCAACTGACCGTTGTCCATATATGGTTGTAAAACAGACATCACTCCGTTGTAATTGATTAGTGCGTTGTTGTCGTCAGGCGAGCCACCAAATAATTCAATCGTGAATGGTCCTTTTCCTTCTTTCAATCCTAAGTGCTCTTCAATATAAGCTGCTTGCGATACACCTACTCCAAAATTATCAAAAGTCGCGTAATAATCGACATTTTCTGAATTCATCAGTAAACGATCATAGGCGATCACCTTGATATCTGCTTCTTTTGCTTTAGCTAACACATCAGTTAAAGCCGAACCATCGATAGAAGCAATCACAAGTGTATCTACCCCTTTTGTAATCATATTTTCTATTTGTGCTACTTGATTTTCTACTTTATCTTCTCCATATTGAAGATCTGTTTTATAACCCAGTTTTTCTAATTCCGAGACCATGTTGTTCCCATCAGCGATCCATCTTTCTGCTGATTTGGTCGGCATAGCGATTCCTACATACCCCGTACTATCATCTGCAGATCCTGAATTGCCACACGCACTTAATAGAATGCTTGCGGTCAAAATAGCGATAGTCCCAACAATCTTTCTAAATTTGTTTTTCATTTTTTATCCCCCATTTCAATTGATACACCGAGTATAGCTAATAAAGAAAGCGTTAACATTGATTTTTTTATGGGATTTACTTTAAATTTTTTAGGTGTACTTTTTTTGTCTTGGATTTTTTTAAGTTTCTTGGATTTTTTTCGATTGATTCCTTTTGACTTTGATTTTCCCTTTTATCTGATAAGATAGTACTAACAAATCCAGATGGAGTGATTTAAAGTGAAACGTGTTTTATTTTTTTAGCCCTTGTTGTAATCGCTTACCAAATGATGGGGTGTACACCTAATACAAAGGAAGCACCTGACCCACTAGTCGTTGGTTTTTCGCAATCAGGAACGGAGAGTAGCTGGCGGAAAAAGCATACTGAATCAATTATCACTGCGCTTGAAAAAGAAGATTACCAAGTTCTCTACCGAAATGGCTACATGAATCAGGAACGGCAAATCCAAGATATACGGACGTTCATTGCCTATAAAGTGGATATGATCATTTTTACTCCTTTGCAAGAATCCGGGTGGGACTCTGTATTAAAAGAAGCAAAGCGAGCAGGGATCCCTGTCATACTTGTCGACAGACATATTCAAACGAATGATCCCGAGCTTTTCGTCACCCACATTGGCCCCAGTTTCAAAGCAGAAGGAAATCGGGCGGGTTTATTTGTCAGCAATCACTTCACAAATTCAAAGAAACAGGAAATCAGAATCCTAGAACTTGCTGGTTCAGAGAACTCCACACCGACCAAGCTACGCTCCGAAGGATTTTTGGAATCAATCAATCGTAAACCAACCCTAAAAAAAGATGGAACCATCGACCATAAACCTCCGATGACTATTGTTCACCGAATTGTCGGTGATTTTATTCGGATGAAAGGAAAAGACCAGATGAAACGATATTTAGAAACAAATGATTTATCCGAAATCGATGTATTATACAGCCATAGTGATGAAATGACTCACGGTGCTTTAGCTGCGATAAAAGAAACATCAATCAAACCTGGAGAAGATTTGATCATTGTAACTATTGATGGACAAGAAGATATGATCGAGAAGCTACGCTCAGGAATCGTCAATTGTGTAGTCGAGTGTAAACCTGATGTCGGCTGGTATGTAGCCAATACCGTTACTCGTTATTTTGGAAATATTCAAACAGGAAAAACATTACCTAAAGATATTTTTATTTCCGAGACTGTCTTTTCCCAGCAGAATATAGCTAACATCCCAACCAGAAATTATTGACTGGAGAAGTATCATGACAAAAAATTTAAGCATAAAACAGATTTTTGCCCAAGCAAACAAAGCCATGCTTCTATTTGCTGTTATCCCTTTGCTACTGAGCATACTGTTATATTCGCAACAGCTTTTGATTTATCAACAGACGATCGCAAATATCCAAAAAGCAGATGCAATTGCTTTGAAGGTTGATCAAAAAGTTTTGGAAAGTATGTGGGACTTGATTTCTGGCCAAGTAACCGTAGATGAGTTCAATGAGGAAAATATCCTAGAAGAACTTAGGAATGATATTCGAGAGATCAAAAATAATACAAATACACTTAAAGAAATTAGTACGTTAGATGTATCGCTACGTACGATCGATACACTGGAAGATTATCAAAACGAGCTGATCAATAATATCTTGGCAAAAGATTTTATGGATACCAATGAAGAGATCATCAATCAGGTAGATTCTGTCACTCAACTGCTGTCAGATATCTTACAAGATTTTGTTCGTGTGGAGATCGACTTAGCAAGCAAAAAAAATACGACACTTGTCCGCTCGCTCATTCTATTAACAATAGTGGAACTTGGAGTTCTTAGTACCATTTTTTTCTATGCGAAAAAGAATCGTCGCTTTTTAGAGAGAAAGGTCCAAGAACCGATCAATCAGCTGATCGAGATGTCAGAACAACTTTCTTCAGGGAACCTTGGCTTTCGTTTAACCCTGCCGGAAACACTGGAATTACAAACACTTACCGCTAGCATGAATAAAATGGCGGAAGATCTAAACCAGTCTTTACGGGAGAACGCTTTGAAACAATACCATTTAGCACAAAGTGAAGTTCGTGTATTGCAAGCTCAGATTACTCCCCATTTTATTTATAACAGTTTGGATGCCATTATTTCTTTGATCGAACAAGACTGCTTTGAAGAAGCTCTGACTATGACCCATGCACTTTCCGGCTTTTTTCGTACGTCTTTAAGCAAAGGACAAGACTGGATTCCTCTTGAAAAAGAAATTAGCCATATCAATGATTATCTAGTCATCTTAAAAATAAGATACGGCCATATGCTTGACTATAAGATCGATATACCAGAAACACTTTTTCCTGTTTCTATTTTAAAAATGATCTTGCAGCCATTGATTGAAAATGCTGTATACCATGGAACGAAGTACGTCCGTCACAAAGGATTTATTCGTATTACCGCATGCAAAATTGATGAGATGATCCAATTCAAAGTTATAGACAACGGGATTGGCATCCCTGCAGAAAAACTGGCAGAAATACGTAAAGAGTTAGCCAAAGGGATCGATTCAGATTTCAGTATCGGCTACGGACTTTACAACGTAAACAAGCGTCTCCTTCTTTATTACGGAAATGATCAAAAACCTATCACGATTGACAGCAAATACCGAGAAGGAACAACTGTCACACTGATGATCCCTCTATCTCCCAAAACAATTGGAGGAAACAAACATGTATAAAGTTTTTATCATCGAAGACGAATACCTCATTCGCAATAACTTGCGGGAACAAATAACTGTCCTTGGTTCTTATTATCCAATCACTTATGTCGGCGAAGCTGGAGATGGTGAGATGGCACTGTCTTCAATTATCGACTTACAGCCCGACATCATTCTGACTGATATCCAAATGCCTTTCATGGACGGGTTGACTTTTTCAAAAGAAGCAAGGAAACTACTTCCTTGGACTCGTCTCATATTTATTAGTGGATTCGACGATTTCGATTATATGAAAGGAGCAATCCAGGTACAGGCAGATGATTATCTGCTTAAACCGATTAAAAGTAGCGAATTGAAACAAGCAATAGAAAAAGCAGTAACTGCTTTAGATTTGCAGCAAAAAGAAACGCACACTTCTTCTGATCTTGTTTTCGAATTGAAAAAAAATCATTTCTTGAACGGTTTGTTCAAAGGCTCACTTACGATCAGTGAAACATTGAAACTTGCTGAATCTTTCAATCGCTCTTTAGCAGGGAAAAAAATGACCGTATTATTAGCAGCAAACCAAGTCAGTACAGACTTTGAAGATTACGCTCATCTCAGTGATTATTTGAAGTTTTTATTTAGGGAGAATCAACAAGTGATCTTCTCTGCTGTTTCCTCTCGATTCATCAAATTTTTAATAGTTGATTCTCTTGAAGAAAATGTGATCGAGACCAGTTATCAGGTAGCCCAAACGTTGGTCCATGAATTAGAAAAGGGACAAAAAAATAATTTTTCTGTCGCCATTGGTCCTGTCGCAGAAAGAATCAGCGAATTACCTGCATCTTTTGAGATCACGCAGATGATACTTGAAACCGCCAGTTCCCTTAAAGAACAAATTATCAGCTATGAGGATTTGATTCAAGAAGCGAAACTTCCAGTTGATTCTGTCTTTTACTTTGACCTCTCACTTGATTTGTCTTCATTATCGAAAAACGAAGTATCTAAGTACATCGAACACTTGACGAAACCACAAGGCACACCAACTCGAACACGATTATATCGTTTATTTGTCTTGACTAAGCTACTCCAGCATGTCTGCCTGAAAGAAAAGAAAATCCCGCAAGAAATGGTTCATTGCACATCCACCAGTCAACGCTTAGCAATCAGCGCCGACGACTCGCTTTACCGTTCGACAGTTTATATGTTCATTTCTTTCTTAACTGCTCTGCCCTCACAGCCTTCAAGGAACAAATATCAGCCAATTTTGAACCATGCATTGGATTTTATCAAAGAAAATTTTACCGATCCAGATATGTCCTTAACTTGGGTCGCTCAACAAGTTGCATTAAGTCCCTCTCATTTCAGTACGATTTTTTCTCAATCGTTTAACCAAACATTCATCGATTATCTGACAGAACAAAGAATCGAATTAGCAAAAAAATTATTGCAGCAATCAGACTATCGTATTTCAGATATTGCTTTTGAAATTGGTTATAATGACCCTAACTATTTCAGTTATTTATTTAAGAAAAAACAAGGGATTTCTCCAAAAGAATATCGGACACAGCTTTTCCTTAAAAACAAAAATAACTAATAAACGAAATCCGTACAATGATACTCTTTCCATTTGCAATTAAAAAAGACAGAATATCTCGAAGCTGAAAACAGCTTTCAAGTTATTCTGTCTTTTTAATTTATAGCCCTTTTGACCTGCTTATGACAATCTTTAAGGTAAAATGTTTCCAGCAGCACGGTACAATTCGTACCAATCTTCCCGAGACATATTAATTTCTGAAGCTTGAGCGATTTCCTTGATTCGCCCTACGTTCATCGTACCGGCGATCACTTGCATATTGGCTGGATGGCGTAAAATCCAAGCAGAAGCCAAGCCAGTTGGTGTCGTTTGATATTTAGCTGCTAGTTCTTCTAATGTTTGGTTTAATTCAGGGAATTTTTCGTTCCCGATAAATACACCTTCAAAAAATCCATACTGGTATGGTGACCATGCTTGGATCGTCATATCATGCAATCGGGAATAATCAAGTACACTACCGTCATGATCGATACTTGCTTCATCTGTCATATTGACATGAATCCCTTGATCGATCATTCCAGTATGTTTCAAGCCAAATTGCAGCTGATTAGCTACTAATGGTTGACGAACATATTTTTTCAGCAATTCGATTTGCATTGGTTTTTGATTGCTGACGCCAAAATAACGAACTTTTCCTGACCGTTCCAATTCATCAAACGCTTCAGCTACTTCCTCTGGTTCTACCAATGTATCTGGACGATGAAGAAGTAAAGCATCCACATAATCCATTTTCAGACGGGTCAAACTTTTTTCTACAGATTCAATGATATGTTTTTTAGAAAAATCAAACATCACACCTGGAACGATTCCACATTTTGTTTGAATAAAAAGATCTTCTCGTTTGATTGATGTTTTTGCTAGAGCATCTGCAAAGATTTCTTCACATTCACCGTTTCCATAAATATCTGCATGGTCAAAAAAATCAATGCCGTTTTCATAAGCTGTCTCAATCACTTTTACTGGATCTTCCGCATTGTTGATACGCATACAGCCTAAGATCACTGCAGCTGCTTTCTGATCAGAAGTACCTAATTGAATTTTTTTCATCTGAACTCCTCCTTATTTATATACACAACAAAAGTGTACCACACTCTTTATGAAAAGGCTTCACTAAAATCGGCGCTTCCGATTATGTTTGTTGTATTTTTTATAAATGGAAGCAGCTGATTTACTTCACGATCAGTTCGCTATTGGCAGCTTTTTCTCCAATATCTGTACGATAAAATGTTCCATCTGTCGTTTTATCCATTAACGCGGTGTAGATTTTTTTCTGTGCTTCTTTGATCGTCTCACCGTATGCTTCTACTAAATAAAGACGTCCTCCTGCTCCAACTAGTTTGCCGTTATTTGAGGAAACTCCAGCATAGTAAACAGAAAGCTCTTCTTCCAGAAAATCTGGTAGAACCATTCCTGTCTCATATTCTTCGGGGTAACCGGCAGCTGCAACCACAACGCCTACATTGTATCCTTCTTGCTGCCACTTTAACTCTACTGTACGATTCTCTAATAAATCATCGATTACTTGCGCAAAGTCACTCTTCAACCGAGAAAGAACGACTTGCGTTTCAGGATCACCGAAACGCGCATTGAATTCGATCACTTTTGGTCCTTCCTTCGTAGCAATCAAACCCGCATATAAAACACCCGTGAAAGAGCGTCCTAGTTCTTTCATTCCCAAAGCCGCTGGTTTTAAAACTTCTTCCACAGCTTTTTCAATCATCTTTTTTGAAATTTGCGGTACTGGTGAATAAGCACCCATTCCGCCTGTATTTGGCCCTTTATCGTTATCAAATGCCCGCTTATGATCTTGCGAAATGACCATCGGATACACCTTGGTATTACGGACAAACGCCAAAAGGGAGAATTCTTCTCCTGCCAAAAACTCTTCTACGACGATTTTTTTGCTGCTATCCCCAAATCGATGCTGGTTCAACATTTGTTCTGCCGCATCCAGCGCTTCCTTCACTGTGGTAGCCACGACTACACCTTTCCCAGCTGCTAAGCCGTCCGCTTTCACTACGATTGGCGCACCATTTTCTTTGATATACGCTGCTGCTTTTTCGTAACATTCAAAACTTCTGGATTTAGCTGTCGGGATTTGATAAGTATCCATTAATTGTTTAGCAAAACTTTTCGAACCTTCGATCAGAGCTGCTGCTTTTGTCGGACCGAAGATTTTCAATCCTTCCGCCATAAAATCATCGACGATCCCATTTAACAAAGGAACTTCAGGACCAACGATACTCCAATCAATAGCCTCTTTCTTAACAAAATGGATTAACGCTGAATGATCTCGCTCACTGATAGCGACACAATTGATACCATCTTTTGTCATCCCCGGATTTCCTGGCGCACAATACACCGTATCCACCTTCGGACTGGCTAAAAGTTTTTTACTTATTGCATGTTCACGACCACCTGCACCGATCACCAAAATGTTCATTTATCCGACTCCTCTCTAATGTCTAAAATGCCGAACATCAGTAAAGACCATTGCTAGATCGTATTTATTCGCCATATCAATAGAATCTTGGTCTTTGATGCTTCCTCCTGGCTGAATGATTGCTTTTATACCATGTTTGGCTGCATATTCAACCGAATCATCCATTGGAAAATAAGCATCGCTAGCTAAAACTGCACCTTCCATTTTCTCTTGCGCTTGTTCAATCGCAATTTTTACTGAACCGACTCGATTCATCTGCCCGGCTCCGATTCCTACTGTCTGACGTTCGTTTGCCAGTACGATCGCATTAGATTTCACATGTTTGACAGCTCTCCAAGCAAACGCTAATGCTTTTGCTTCTGCTGGAGTCGGCTTACGTTTTGTCACGACTTTCCACTCTTCTTCATTTTCTATTGCCAGATCTTGATCTTGTACAAGAAGTCCACCTAAGACTGAGACCGTTTCTTCTCGATTTTGATTTTCTTCCTGCGCAAAGTCTACTGTCAGTAATCGGATGTTTTTCTTTTTTTGCAGTAATTCCAAAGCTTCTTGTGTATAAGAAGGGGCAATGATGATTTCTAGAAACAGCTTATGCATCTGTTCTGCTGTTGGCAGATCTACTTCTCGATTCAAAACGATGATCCCACCAAAGATTGAAACAGGATCTGCTTCATACGCTGCTTCCCACGCTTCTAAAATCGTAGATGCTGTCCCAATACCACAAGGATTCATGTGTTTCAAGGCGACTACCGTTGGCTCGTCATATTCCTTCATGATCCGTAGCGCAGCATCTGCATCTCGGATATTATTATAAGAAAGTTCTTTCCCATGGAGTTGTTTTGCTGCTGCGATCGAATATTTTTCCAGAAGAGCGGACTGATAAAAGGCAGCGGCTTGATGGCTATTTTCACCGTAACGAAGCGTTTGTTTTCGTTCATACGTAAGTGTCAATTTTTCCGGTTCTTTTTCTTCCACCCAATCCGTTAAGTATTGAGCGATCAGTGCATCATATGCCGCAGTATGACGAAAGACTTTTGCCGCTAGTTTTTGTCTGAAAGAAAGTGAAGTATGCCCATACTGACGTAATTCTGAAAGTACTTCTTCATAGTCAGATGGATCAACAACAGAGGTGACAAATTCATGGTTTTTTGCTGCACTACGGAGCATACTAGGACCACCGATATCAATGTTTTCAATAGCTTCTGCTATTTCGACATCTGGTTTCATAATCGTTTCTTTGAAAGGATATAAATTGACACAAACAAAGTCGATTGGTTGGATATTTTCCGTTTCCATTGCCTCCATATGGCTAGGGAGATCGCGTCTTCCTAAAAGACCACCATGGATTTTAGGATGAAGTGTTTTGACACGGCCATCCATCATTTCAGGAAACCCTGTCACTTCTTCGATCGAAAGCGTTTTGATCCCAGCTTTATCCAACGCATGCTTTGTTCCTCCTGTTGAAATGATTTCTACTCCTTGTTCAATCAAACCTTGGGCGAATGCTACAATCCCAGTTTTATCTGATACACTGATCAATGCTCTTGTCATTTCAGATAGCCTCCATTTTCAATAATTTCACTAATCACTTCTGGATAGATTCGATGCTCTACTCTATGGATTTTTTCTTCTAAAGAATCGAACGTGTCCTCCTGTTCAATTCTCACTTTTTCCTGCCGGATGATTGGTCCAGTATCTACACCTTGATCGATATAATGAATTGTGACACCCGTTTCTTTTACTCCAGCTTCAAAGGCATCACGTATGCCATGCAAACCAGGGAAGGCAGGTAAAAGAGACGGATGGATATTGATGATTCTTTTATCATAATTTTTCAGCAATACCGGTCCAATGATTCGCATATATCCAGCTAATACGATCAAATCGATCTTTTTTTCTTTCAATTTATGCAAAATTGCTTCTTCATACTCTTTTTTTGAATCAAATTCTTTAGGTGAAAAACAATCTGCCGGTACACTCAACGCAGTTGCACGTTTCAAAACATATGCTTCAGGCTGATCACAAAACAACCAGTCAATCGAAGATTCCAATCCTTTTTTCGATAGATAATCGGCTAGCGCTTGAAAGTTGCTTCCGTTTCCAGAAGCAAAAACAGCGATTCTCATCGTTCTTCTCCTATAAACACCACACGATGTTTTTCTTTGGCGATCACTTTCCCGATTTCATAAACTTTTTCGCCAGCTTGCTCAATTTCGTGTACTATTTCTTTTACTTTCGATTCTTCGACTGCCAGGACCATACCGATGCCCATATTGAAGATTTCATACATCTCCATCTCAGGAATTTCACCATATTTTTGTAAACAGCCGAATATTGGAAGAATCGGCCATGAGCCAAGTTTGATTTGTGCAGCCATAGATTCTGGTAACATTCGCGGGATATTTTCTACAAACCCTCCACCAGTGATATGTGCAGCTCCTTTTATTTTCTTTTCTTTGATCAGCGGAAGCAAGGAAGAAACATAGATTTTCGTTGGCTCAAGCAATTCTTCGCCAAGTGTTTTTTTCAATTCTGGCAGTTTTGATGATAAAGAAAACTGCTGCTGCTCAAAGAAAATTTTGCGAACAAGAGAGTACCCATTTGAATGAATCCCGCTAGATGCTATTCCAAGCAACACATCTCCTGGGTTGATCGTTTCTCCTGTCAATAATTGAGATTTTTCAGCTATCCCTACAGCAAATCCGGCTAGATCATAATCATTACCTGAGTACATACCAGGCATTTCAGCTGTTTCTCCGCCAATCAGCGCCATATTTCCTTGAACACATCCATCTGCTACACCTTTTACTACATTTTCCAAACGTAACGGATCATTTTTCCCCGTTGCTAAGTAGTCTAAGAAATATAACGGCTCTGCGCCTTGTGCTAAGATATCATTGACACACATCGCTACGCAGTCGATCCCGATTGTATCGTGTTTGTCTGCTTCGATTGCCACTGCTAATTTCGTCCCCACGCCATCGGTCCCCGAGACAAGGACTGGCTCTTTTAATTGAAAGACCGATAAATCAAAACAACCGCCGAATCCTCCTATAGCGCCCATCATACCTAAACGTTCCGTTTTTTTGACATGCTTCTTGATCCGTTCTACTACTTCATATCCAGCTTCGACATCTACGCCAGCTTTTGCGTATGCATTTGCCATTGAATTCATATACTCCCTTCTTGGTCTGCTTTTAAAAGAACGATACTTTTTCTTTTAGTGATTCCTGATATTTTTCTTCATAGTCATATAACGGCGTCGGATAATCTCCGTTGAAATAAGCCATACACAATCCTGAATACGGAGCATCTTTTTCCAGACCGATCGATTCGATCAGACCCTCTTCACTTAAAAAACCTAAAGAATCTGCACCGATACATTCTTTGATTTCATCAATCGTGTGATTTGCCGCAATGAGTTCTTTACGCGTTTGAATATCAATCCCGTAAAAACATGGATATTTCAAAGGAGGAGAAGCAATCCTCACATGGACTTCTTTTGCCCCTGCTTCTTTCAAAAGATGGACGATCCGTCTGCTTGTCGTACCCCGAACAATTGAATCATCGACCATAATCACCTTTTTACCTTCCACTACTCCTCGTACAGCAGATAATTTCATTCGAACACCTTGCTCTCTTAGCTCAGGCGTTGGCTGGATAAATGTTCGGGCAATGTATTGATTTTTTACTAATCCGATTTCATAAGGGATTCCACTAGCTTCCGCATAACCGCTTGCGGCTGACAAAGAAGAATTAGGTACGCCAACGACCATATCTGCTTTTACTGGCGATTCTTTCGCTAAATTCCGTCCCATATTTTTCCGTGCAGTATGCACATTGATCCCTGCGATGTTTGAATCTGGTCTGGCAAAATAGATATATTCCATCGAACAAATAGAAAGCTGCGTGTCCTTCGTAAAGCAATCAATCTGGATTCCTTCGTCATTGATGATCACTATCTCACCAGGCTGGACATCTCTTATAAAACGTGCCCCAATAACTTCTAATGCACAAGTTTCCGAGGCAATCACGTATGCTCCGTTTTTCATTTGTCCGATTGCTAATGGACGAAAACCATTTGGGTCCAAAGCGGCAATCATTGCCGTTTCTGTCATTAATAAATAGGCAAAGCCACCTTTGACTTCATTCAAAGCACTTTTTAATTTATTTAAAAAATCTGTTTCTTCACTTCGTCGGATCAAATGCATCAATATCTCCGTATCGGAGTTAGAATGGAAGATCGCCCCATTTTCCTCTAACTCTTTTCTAAGGGAACGAGCATTGATCAAGTTACCATTATGCGCTAAGCCGATCGACTGATCATGAAATTTGAATAGAAAAGGCTGAATATTGTCCACACTTCCATTGCCTGCTGTTGCATAACGTACATGTCCGATTGCAGCTTCTCCTGTTAACTGCTGCAATTTTCTTTGATCTTTGAATACCTCAGAAAGCAGCCCCAAATCTCGATGCCCCTTAAGCTTTCCTCGATCATTGGACACGATACCCGCACCTTCTTGTCCTCGATGCTGAAGACTATGGAGCCCGAAGTATGCCACACTAGCGGCGTCTGGATGACCCCAAACACCGAAGATCCCGCATTCTTCATTTAAACTCTTCACTTCATAAGACATACGATTGCATCCTCCCAGCACTTTCTTGCTACTGCAGTTTCTATTTTGATCTGACCGTCAGTTGCTGAAATTTCGATTATCGCTTCATCCGTCACCTTACCTGCTAAAACAGCAGCATCTCCCATCATTTCTTCGAATCGTGTCTTATTTTCCGGTGCGACTGTCAACACAAATCTTGATTGAGTTTCTGCAAATAATTGAGCAGAGGACAATTCAAACTGTACAGATATCCCTAGCTGATGTTTGAAAGCTGATTCTGCCAGTGCAATTGCCAAGCCACCTTCTGAACAGTCATGAGCACTTTCAATCAATCCGTTTTGGATGGCTGTCAATACTAACTCTTGGTTTCTCTTTTCAATGGATAGATCAAAGTTTCGGATCACACCTTCGATTCTTCCAAGCTGCATCTTTTGTAATTCACTGCCATCAAAATCTGCAAACGTCTTACCTAATATATAGATTAGATCCCCTGATTTTTTGAATTCCTGAGTAGTGATATGTTTATGATCCTCAATCAATCCGACCATACCAATCATTGGTGTTGGATAGATTGCTTGACCATCCGTTTCATTATATAAAGAGACATTTCCTGAAATAACAGGAGTTCCTAACGTTTCACACGCAGCAGCAATTCCGTCAGCTGAAGTCGATAATTCCCAAAAAACTTCTGGTTTATCAGGAGAACCATAGTTCAGGCAGTCGGTGATCGCCAAGGGCTTACCACCGCTAGCAATAATATTTCTAGCAGCTTCTGCCACTGCTATTTGTCCTCCGATTTTTGGATCCAAATACAGATAGCGCGCGTTGCAGTCTGTGGTCATAGCTAACGCTTTATTCGTCCCTCTAACCCTCATCACAGCAGCATCGCTTCCTGGACGGACAACTGTATTGGTTTGTACTTGTGAATCATAAGTTTCGTAGATTGAACGTTTTGAAGCAATCGTCGGTTGCTGCAGCAGATCAAGCAATACTTGTCCAGGTTCTTCGATAACTGGCTGATAAGGAGCTAACTGCTGAAATTCTACGATTCGAGCTGGTTCTTTCATTTCTTTATGATAAACTGGTGCATCTTCAGCTAATGCATCGACTGGCAGATTTGCTACTTCTTCTCCTTGATGATATAGCCGATATTGCCCGTCGTCTGTTACTTTACCGATAGTGACTGCATCTAGATCATACTTCTGAAATAGTTCTTGGATTTTTTCTTCCTCTCCTGATTTAACACAAATCAACATCCGTTCTTGTGATTCCGATAACATCATTTCATAAGGTGTCATCCCAGTTTCTCTTTGTGGGACTTCATCTAATGTCAATATAAGTCCTGAGCCAGCTTTTGAAGCCATTTCCGCACTAGATGAAACAAGTCCTGCTGCTCCCATATCCTGTATACCTATTAGAGAATCCGAATGATGCAAGATTAATTCCAAACACGCTTCAAGCAGCAGCTTTTCCATAAAAGGATCGCCTACTTGTACAGCAGAACGTTGCTGTTCTTCTTCTTGATTAAATTCTTCTGAGGCAAAAGTTGCTCCGTGGATACCGTCGCGACCTGTTTTTGCACCTACATACATGATCGAATTACCGACGCCAGCGGCTTGCCCTTTCTGGATATGTTTGTGTTCAATCAAACCTACGCACATTGCATTGACTAATGGGTTTCCTTCATAACAAGGATCAAATGCAATTTCGCCGCCTACAGTCGGTATGCCGATACAATTGCCGTATCCGCCGATACCTGCAACTACTTCTTCTAGTAAATATTTCGTTCTTGGATTATCTAATTCGCCGAACCTCAATGAATCTAGCAACGCAATTGGACGAGCCCCCATGCTGAAAATATCTCTGATGATTCCGCCAACTCCTGTCGCAGCTCCTTCATAAGGCTCCACGGCTGAAGGATGATTGTGACTTTCTGCTTTGAAGACAACTGCTAGTCCATCACCGATGTCGACGATGCCTGCGCCTTCTCCAGGGCCTTGCAACACATGAGGTCCACTAGTAGGAAATTTGCGTAGAACCGGTTTAGAATTTTTATAGGAACAATGTTCGCTCCACATAACAGAAAACAGTCCAGTTTCCGTATAATTAGGCATTCTTCCTAAGATATCTTCTTCGATCATTCGATATTCTTCATCAGTCAATCCCCATTCGGCATAGATTCTTTTTTTCTTGATCTCTTCAGCTGTCGGTTCTTTCAATGTTTTCATCTATACGGTCACCTTTCCGAAGTTTTTTAAAATGGAAGCAAAGAACCGTTTCCCATCTTCTGATCCTAGCAAGTCTTCTACTGCACGTTCTGGATGAGGCATCATTCCTAACACATTCCCTGCTTTGTTCGTAATCCCTGCAATGTTTTCCACGCTGCCGTTGATGTTGTCATTATAAGTAAAGGCAATCTGATTATTTTTTTTTAGTTCTTGAAGTGTTTCTTCGTCACAGAAATAATTTCCTTCCCCATGAGCAACTGGAAGATAGATTATTTCGTCGGCTTCATACTCTGAAGTAAAGGCCGTCTTGGGGTTGACTTTCAATGGTACAGTTTTGCAAATAAAATGCAAAGACTCATTTCGTCTCAGTACACCTGGCAAAAGTCCTGCTTCTGTCAATATCTGGAATCCATTGCATGTACCGAATACTGGTTTCCCTTCTTCAGCAAAACGAATCACTTCTTCCATGATTGTAGAAAACCGAGCAATCGCACCGCATCTCAAATAGTCACCATAGGAGAATCCTCCCGGCAGTAAAACCCCATCAAATCCTTCTAAAGAGGACTCATCATGCCGTACAAATTCGGCATCAGCGCCCATGATCTCGCGAACTGCCCATAACATATCTGCGTCACAATTTGAACCTGGAAAAACGATGACCGCAAATTTCATGTTATACTTCCTCCATTTTTTTGATTTCATATCGGTATGTTTCCATATTTACATTTGCAAGCAGCTTGTCACAAATCGTTTCAATCACTGTATCGATTGGTTCTTCTGCATCAGCAAGTTGTATCTCAAAGTATTTTCCTATTCGGATATCTTCGATTGTTTCATATCCCATACGATGGACTGCTTTTTTTACTGCCTCCCCTTGAGGATCTAACACTGAATCTTTATAGGTTACATATACTTTTACGAAATACATCATACTCGCTCCTTTTCTTCAGTTAGTTCCGATAGACGGTTATATACTTCTTGATAGACTGGGATCAAATCACCTAGATCTCTGCGGTAAACGTCTTTGTCCATATGTTCATTCGTACGTTCATCCCATAATCGGCAAGTATCCGGTGTTACTTCATCCGCAAGCAAAATTTGTCCATTCGACCGGCCAAATTCTAGCTTGAAATCTACTAAAACCAAACCGACCTTAGCAAATAATTCGGTCAAAATTTCATTAATAGCCAACGCTTGGGCTTTCAGCTCACTGATTTCTTCCGGTTTTGCAAGTTGTAAGAAATAGATATGCTCTTCATTGATAAATGGATCATCCAACTGGTCATCCTTATAGTAGAATTCAATGATTGGTTTGATGAATTCTTTACCTTCGGGAACACCTAGACGTTTTGAGAAACTTCCTGCTGCAATATTTCGGATAACCACTTCCAGAGGGATAATTTGTACTTTTTTTGCTAATTGTTCGGTTTTAGACAATTGTTCAATAAAATGATTTTTTATTCCTCTTTGAGTCAGATAACGGAAAATTGCACTTGTGATTTGATTATTCAATTCTCCTTTTCCACTTATCTGGTCTTTCCTCGCGCCATTCAACGCAGTTGCTTGATCTAAATATTCTATCCAAATCAAGTTCTCATCAGAAGTAAGATATATTTTTTTGGCTTTTCCTTCATACAAAAGTTCTTTCTTCTCCATGTACGTCTCTCCTTTTTATTTACATTAAAAGCAAATACATCGTTTTTTGTTCGTGTTTTCACTTTAAATTTTAGCAATCATCTTTTTATAAATCAACAAAAATATGTACATTTAAGGCATTAGATTCTTTTAATGTTCGTGTTTTATCAGAAACGAAAATCTTATACCATCAACAAGCGTTTACATTTATACTTAATGATGGTATATTAGAATTAACTAAAAATTTGGATAATGGGTTCGAGGAGGCACTTGCCGATGGAAGATGCAATAAAACAAGGTCAGCTTTTTTTATCAGAATTAACAGCTGAAGAACGTTCCTGTCTATATAATGATTTGCTGTCGATCAAAGACGTTTATTTATGCAATAAAGATACTAGTTTTTATACATTCCGAAAAATCCGCCGAGCAACCAAGCGCTGTGCTGAATGCCGTAAAAGGACTTTTCTTTATCAGACAGAACACAAAGGCGAACTTTCAATCAGTCAGATTCATGAACAGAAGCGTTTCAAAAATCATTATCGTATCCAGATCTTATTCAATGGACAAGAGATGGAATACGCTTTTCTCGAAAACTTGCTGCAACATCTCCATAACCAGCATTTTAGTTATAATAGCCAAGCCATTTACGCTTAATTCCTCTATTTTTTGTATGTAAAGAGGCACGGTAAAGAGGTAGCCGCTTTTAAAATCAGGTTCCTATTATTGATAAGAAAATATAATAAACTAAAAGAAGCAGAACCGCTAACGGATCTGCTTCTTTTTTGGTTATTTTTGCTATTCTATTTTAATTGAATTTTGCAACTCACTCTTCTTTATTCCAAACCTACTCGTTTGAATATCACGTCAACGTTTTTCAAATGATGATGATAATCAAAGGCATCGTCTATTTCTTCTTTAGATAATACCGATGTGATGGTTGGATCTTCTTCTAACAGCGGGCGGAACTGCACTTGGTTGTCCCAAGCGTACGCAGTTTTTGGCTGAACAAGATCATAAGCTTCTTCTCTTGTCATTCCCTTATCGATCAATTTCAGCATAACGCGCTGGCTATAAATCAAACCAAATGTTGCAGACATATTCCGCTTCATGTTTTCAGGAAAGACCGTTAGATTTTTAACGATATTGCCAAAACGATTTAACATGTAATTCAATAAAATCGTGGTATCAGGCAAGATGATTCGTTCTGCTGAAGAATGAGAAATATCTCTTTCATGCCATAATGTGACATTTTCATAGGCAGTGACCATGTGTCCGCGCACCACTCTGGCTAGACCAGCCATATTTTCTGAACCGATCGGATTCCTTTTGTGCGGCATAGCAGAAGAACCTTTTTGACCTTTCGCAAAAAATTCTTCTACTTCACGTGTTTCGGATTTTTGCAATCCGCGTATCTCTGTTGCAAAACGTTCAATACTTGTAGCAATAAGCGCCATCGCTGAGAAATATTCAGCATGTAGATCCCGAGGGAGAACTTGAGTAGAGATTTCTTGTGGACGGATCCCCAATTGTTTACATACATACTCTTCAATAAATGGCGGGATATTTGCGAACGTCCCCACTGCTCCTGAGATTTTTCCTGCTTCTACTCCTTTTGCCGCATGTTCAAATCGTTCGATGTTCCGTTTCATTTCTGAATACCATGTGGCAAGTTTCAATCCAAAAGTAGTTGGTTCAGCATGGACACCGTGTGTCCGACCCATCATCACTGTATATTTGTGTTCTTTTGCTTTTTCGCCAATGATTTCCGTAAAACGTTTCAAGTCTTCCCGTAAAATATCATTTGCTTGCTTGATGAGATAGCCATAAGCAGTATCTACGACATCCGTACTTGTTAGACCATAATGGACCCATTTTCTTTCTTCTCCCAATGTTTCAGAAACCGCTCGTGTAAACGCAACGACATCATGGCGTGTTAATTTTTCGATTTCCAAGATCCGATCGATATCAAATGATGCATGCTCACGAATTTTTTTCACATCTTCTTGCGGGATTTCACCAAGTTCTGCCCAAGCTTCATCTGCTAAAATCTCGACTTCGAGCCACGCACGGTATTTGTTCTCTTCCGTCCAGATATTCCCCATTTCAGGGCGTGTATAACGTTCTAACATGTTTTTTCTCCTCTAATCCCAAATATTCGTTTGTTTGATTTCTTCCAGCGTTTGCTGGATGTCTTCTGTCAAGATAGTGATATGTCCCATCTTGCGACCTTTTTTTGCTTGTTTTTTTCCATAGAAATGGAATTGCCAGTCTGGCTTATTCTCAATCAAGCGATAGCTTTCCAGCAGTTGTTCTCCCAAAACATTGACCATTACTGCATTGCTTATCAAACGTACTTTTTCTCCTAATGGCCAACCACAAATACCTCGAATATGGGCATCGAACTGACTCATAGAACAAGCTTCAATAGAATAATGTCCAGAATTGTGAGGACGAGGAGCTAATTCATTCACATATAGCCCGCCTGTTTTTGTTAAAAACATTTCTACCCCTAAAACACCTGAAAGGCTCACTGCTTCTGCAATCACACGGGCAATACGCTCAGCCTCCTCGATCACATCCTGATCAATCGCGGCTGGAGCAATCGTTTCATGAAGAATATTGTTGTGGTGGATGTTTTCCACGACCGGAAAAGTCGTGAAATCTCCTTGACCATTTCCTGCCACCATGATCGAAATCTCTTTTTCAAACGGGATCCATGCTTCTAAAACACAGGTTCCTTCTCTTAAAAGGTCCATGGCAGGAGCTAGATCCGCCCGACTTTTCAAAACATACTGCCCCTTGCCATCATAGCCGCCTCGAGTGGTTTTCAAAACACAAGGATAGCCGATCCCGTCAATCGCATCTTGGATATCCGTCGGACTGACGATCGTTGCATAAGGAGCAATCACGATGTTGTTCGTTTCCAAAAAAGATTTTTCTAACAGGCGGTCTTGCGTAATCGCAAGCAAGTCTGTCCCTTGAGGAATAAATGACATGGGTAAAATCGCATTTAACGCCTCTACACTGACGTTTTCGAATTCATAGGTAATGACATCTGTTCTTCTGGCAAGCTCTTTCAGCGCAAAGGTGTCATCATAGACACTTTCAATGTGCCAATCTGCAACTTGTGCGGCTGGACAATCGCTCACAGGATCCAGCACACCTACTTTAAAGCCCATTTCTTTTGCACTAATCGCCATCATACGACCTAATTGACCGCCACCGACGATCCCGATCGTTGAACCAGGCAACAAAGGTTTAACCAAGTTGATCACTACTTTCTATAACAGTTTTAGCCAACATTGAACGTCTTTCAGCCAATTTAGCCTCCAATTCTAAATCATACATGGAAAGCATCTGTATCGCAAGTAGTCCAGCATTAATTGCTCCCGCTTTTCCGATTGCTGTAGTAGCTACAGGTACTCCTCCAGGCATTTGGACAATCGAAAGAAGCGAATCCAAACCATTTAATGTTCGTGATTGGACCGGTACACCGATAACCGGCAAAGTTGTTTTTGATGCGACCATACCCGGCAGATGCGCGGCTCCCCCTGCTCCTGCAATAATGATTTTGATTCCTTTTTTTCGAGCGTTTTGTGCATATTCAAACATCAAATCTGGGGTTCGATGAGCAGAAACGACCTTTTTTTCATAAGACACACCGAATTCATCCAATATTTGACATGCTTCTTTCATTGTTTCCCAATCTGAAGTACTCCCCATAATCACAGAGATTTTTGCTGTCATTGTTTTTCCTCCCAGTTTTTCTACATTCATATTTTAACAATCACTTTTTTTGATGTCAAAGAAATTTCGAATGTTAACAAAGAAAAACATTTTATTGTTCGTGTTTATTAAAGATGAAAAAAAGGAATGTGACAAAAGTTAGGTCACATTCCTTTTTATGGATAAACGGTGTTCTCCTGCCAACTCCTCGGTCACAAGGAACAATATTTAACAAACATGAGAAGCTTTTTGTTGAAATTGTTCCTTGTGACTCGGAGATGAACGGCAGGCTCACGACCTCTTCCTTCAACGGTGTTCAATCAGCTGACCCTCGGTATTAGCTCAAACAAACGGCAAAATACGAGGAACTATTTTTCCGTTTGTTTCTCTAACAATCAGGTCAAAACGCTGATTTCACAACCTTTCTTTTGCTCTATTACTTCTTGAAGGCTTCTTCCAATATTTCTTCATCTTTTTTCAATCCATTAAAGATCAAATTCAATATGATAGCCGTAATGCTACTCATTACGATGCCATTTCCAGTGAACATTTGCAATGTTTGCGGCATTTGACTGAATAATGTCGGCGTAACATTGAAACCCAGCCCAAATCCAACAGAAACAGCAACAATCAATAGATTTTTATCATTGCTGAAATCAACTTCCAACAGCATACGGATTCCTTGGACTGCCACCATCCCGAACATGACTAACATTCCTCCACCAAGTACCGGCTCAGGGATGATTTGTGCTAACGCACCGATTTTAGGGAATAATCCTAAAACAATCAAGAAGAATGCAGAGAAATAGATGGGTTTTCTTGTTTTGATTCCCGAAAGTTGAACCAATCCGACATTTTGAGAAAAGCCAGTATAAGGGAATGTATTGAAAATACCGCCTAAGATAACGGCAAGTCCTTCTGCACGATATCCCTTTTTCAATTCTTCTTCTCCAACATTTTTCCCAGTAATGTCACCAAGTGCAAAATATACACCTGTTGATTCTACCATGCTGACCATGGAAATGATGATCATTAGTAAAATCGACCATACGTCGAAAGTTGGTTTACCAAAATAAAAGGGTTGTGGAACATGGAACAACGGCGCATCTCCAATCGCGCTCAGATCAATCATTCCCATGAAAGCAGCTAAGATGCTTCCTCCGACTAAACCAATCAATACCGCGATTGAACGAATGAACCCTTTTGCCAGCATTTGCACGCCTACAATTAGGAGAATCGTCACAAATGCAAGTAGCAGATTTGTTTTGTCACCAAAATCAGCTGCTGTTGCATTACCTCCACCCATTTTCTCGATTGCTACAGGAATCAAAGTCAAACCAATAACGGTGATAACCGTTCCTGTTACTATAGGAGGGAATAGTTTTTTAATTTTAGAAAAGACACCAGAAACTAACACAACAAAGATCCCAGAAGCGATAATAGATCCGTAGATAGCTCCTACTCCTTCATTGGTTCCGATCAAGATCAGTGGAGCTACTGCTTGGATCGCACATCCTAAAACGACAGGCAAGCCAATTCCGAAAAATCGGTTAACTGTCAATTGCAATAATGTCGCTAATCCACACATAAAGATATCAATTGAAATCAAATAAGTCATCTGTTCTTGATTAAAGCCTAGTCCTGTACCGATCAAAAGAGGCACCGCTACTGCTCCTGCATACATCGCTAGCAGATGCTGCAGCCCTAAAACCGCAGCTTTTCCATTTTGTGTTTCTTTTTCCACGATTATGCGTCCTCCTCAAGAAACTCAACTTGTCCATTCGTCAAGGAAGCAATACGCGCAAGAGAAACGACTCTCAATCCCATTTCTTCAAGTAACTGACGTCCATCTTGGAAAGACTTTTCGATGACGATCCCGATTCCTTCTACTTGCGCTCCAGCTTGCTGGCATAATTCGATCAATCCTTTTGCCGCTTGTCCGTTTGCCAAGAAATCGTCGATAATCAATACTTTGTCTTCTGAAGATAAAAATTTACGAGAAATAGAAATCGTACTTGTCACTTGTTTCGTAAAAGAATAAACAGAAGCTGTCAATAATTCTTCATCCATCGTCAAACTTTTTGCTTTTCTAGCGAAGATCATTGGAACATCTAATTCTCTTGCAGCAAATAAAGCTGGTGCGATCCCAGAAGCTTCAATGGTCACAACTTTCGTGATTCCTTGTTCTTTAAATACTTCTGCAAACCGTTTTCCCATTTGTTCCATCAATACAGGGTCTACTTGGTGAGTGACGAAGCTGTCGACTTTTAATACGCCCTCGCCTAATATACGTCCGTCTTTTTGAATACGTTCAACTAATTCTTTCACTTTATTTGCTCCTTTATCATTTATTAATACCGAAATAACCGCTTTTGTGCAAAAACCTACTATGTTTCTGTTAAAGAAAAACACCCTCCACTTTATCATAAGAAAAGAAGGGTGAAATAGCCAATCTTTTACTTATAGTCCAGCATTTACGGTACTGGCTAGAAACTGTCATCCATATTATGACGATATATAAGTAGGTATGTAAAACTAATAATAGTGTAAATTCATTTTCTTGCAACTGTTTTGCACGTGAAGGCAGTTTGCCATATTTGAATAAAAAATGTTGTTTCAAATATTGAAAACAGTCTAACACTACTTTCTGAAACTGACAACGTGGTTTACTTATTTTTTTGTAAAATCTAATGATTTTTAATGCATTATTCCTTTTTGTTCGGGTTTAAATAGTTATTTTTATTTTCTCCTATCTAAAAAAGCAGCCCACATAAAAAGAAGGCATGACAAAAAGCATGTCATAGCCCCTTTTTCCGAATAAATAGTGTTCAAAAGACAGCCTATCGGCAATAAGGCAAGATTTTATAAACTACGGGAAGTAATTTCCGTAAATCTATTCTTATTCTTTTAAGCTGACAAGCTCGTCAATCACTACTGCTTTTCCTGAAGCAATAGAATGATTTGCTGCGATTCCTGTCAAAATCGACAAAATACCATCTACGTGAGTTGCTGCCCGATTCCACGGATCTTCTTCTTTTTCTTCACCAAATAGATCATCTAATAAACGCGGATCTCCTCCGCCATGTCCGCCCGCTTCTTGTTCGACGATTACCTCATATGGCTCACCGAACATCGGATAGACATGGATGGACTGAAGAACGGCTGCTCCTTCATCCTTTTTATCTCCACCTGCATTGATGTAAGACTTTTCGATCACTTTCATTTCGATCCGTCCTTTGCTGCCATTGAAAGAAACATTGAATCCTTCCCACGGCATATACGCGTTTAGCGAATACGTCAAAATCGCACCAGTTTCATATTTGACCGTTACGCCTAGTGTATCTTCAATAGAGATATCATCGGAAAATACACTGCGGTCACGAATATATCCACTGTCTTTTTCTGCTTCTAAATACATTTCTCGCAATTCCTCATTGGCTGACAGGTCTATAGCAAATGGATCAGCTTTAGCTAGTTCGCTTCCATAGCATCGACTGTAAAATATTTCTACTCCGCGTTTCTCCGCATTATGCATCCCATAAAAGTTTAATCCACCGAATGCAAATACCTTTTGGGGACGGCTGTTCAACCAAAAATTCACTAGATCAAAATGATGGGTAGATTTATGAACAAGAAGCCCGCCGCTATTGTGCTTATTTCGATGCCATCTTCTGAAATAATCTGCCCCGTGTTGCGTATTTAACAGCCATTCGAAGTGGATAGAAAACACATCACCAATCACATCACTTTCTATCAGTTCCTTTATCTTCGTGTGATACGGTGCATAACGATAATTAAAAGTGACTCGCAGGCTTCTTCCCGTCTGTTTTTGGACCGTTATTATTTCTTGAGCTTTTTCCTCATCGATAGTCAGAGGTTTTTCGCAAATAACATCATATCCTTTTTTCATTGCACGAATGATATAATCATGATGCGTTCGATCTACTGACGTAATAATGACTTCAGCCGGCCGTACGTCATCCAGTAGTTGCTCAAATTGTGATGGCATACATGTCTTTACTTTTTTCTGTCCATACTTGTTCACAAGTATCCGATTTGCATAATCCATCCTTGTTTGAGATACATCACAAAAACCGACTAGTTCACAAGTTTGATGATACGTAGAGGCAATTGCCTCATAAAAAAAACGCGCTCTCCCACCAAGTCCGACTTGTACATATTTTTTCTTCATTTAAAGTCATTCTCCTTTTCTTTTAAGCAAAATACTGTGACAAATGGCAGCCCTGGATACAGTAATGCAGTGAGTAAAAAATCATGCTGTATACACCAGAACAGTCCATACAAAAGGCATAAATACCACAGAAACCCCTTGACGTTTTTTGACAACAGCCAGATATTCCTTTTGATCAAATAAACAAGACTATCTGCTTTATCTTCTTTGCAGATATCAATTAGCGTACTAAAAAAACTATGGGATACAAAAAGCAACAGACACAATAGAAAAGGAATCAGATACCAAGCTCCAATCTTTCCCACTAATAAATACCAATCAACTGCAAAAATAATGACAAACAGCTGAAACAACGTAATGATGAAACACATCCGTTTGATTTTTCCTTTCCTCCAACATACCTTTTTTTCTGCCAAGTAATGGACAGATAGATAATAAGAAGGATACATCATCAAAAAATAAATCAGATAGACAACACGAGCAGACAGCACTAATCCTAAAGTGAACAAACATCCTAGAACTAAAGCGAAAAGAGCATTACTGATAAGACTGGTTAAAAAAATCCGACAGACATAGTAGTTGAGCTTGTAAAGAAACATCTCTTCTATTGGCTTTTTCATATTCAGCCCTTCAGACCGCTTGTACTGATCCCCTGGACAAGATATTTATTGAAGAATAAGAAAATCAGAAAAACCGGTAGCAGCGACAACGTAGACATCGCAAACATACTCGCGTAAGTCGTACTAGATCCAGCGTCTGCAAATAATTTGATGGCAATCGATACCGTGTAAGATCTCGGCTTGTTTAAATAAATCAATGGTCCCATGAAGTCGTCCCATTTCCAATAAAACTGGATGATGATCGTCGTGATGATCGAAGGTTTCAGCAAAGGAAAAATAATTTTGGTAAAGACACTATACTTGCTGCATCCGTCAATAATCGCTGATTCATCTAACTCTTTGGGGATGCTGACCATGAATTGCATGATCTGGTAAATGAAAAATGCTTGTCCAAAAAAATGTGGTAAAATCAGCGGCACATACGTCCCAACCAAATTCAGCCGATTGTAAATAATAAACTGCGGAATCAAAATCACTTGTGCAGGAATCATCATCGTTACTAACATGACGACGAACCAGAATCTTTTTCCTTTGAAATCGATTCTCGATAATGCGTAAGCAATACAAGTCGAGCTCAGAACTGTCCCTATCGTCGAAACTGCAGAGATGACAAACGAATTCCTAAAGAAAGTAAAAAATGAAATTCCAGCAAACCCCGCCCATCCTTTTGCGTAATTTTCCCATTGAAAAGTCTCTGGAATCAAATTCAGCGAACCACTCATAATCTCTTGATCCGTTTTAAAAGAACCTGCGATCATCCATAAGACCGGATAAATCATGACTAGACCTAATAGCAAAATAAAACCGTATTGAAACCATTTCGTTACTGTATTATTCATTTCTTCCTCCTCTCATTCACACAACGACCCATTTTTTTGATGATTTGAAAATCAGAAAGGTGACAGCTCCCATAATCAACAGCATGATCCACGAAATAGCACTAGCATACCCCATAGAATTAAAAGAAAAAGCTTGGTTATACACATAAAGAGCATAAAAGTTCGTGGCATCATTCGGACCACCTTGGGTAATGATAAATGCCTGCGTAAAAGTCATAAACGCCGCGATTGTCTGCATAACCAAGTTATACAAAATGATCGGCGAAAGAAGAGGTAACGTGATCTTGTAAAACGTCTGCCATTTGTTCGCTCCATCGATCTCTGCCGCTTCATAATACGAGCCTGGGATCTCTTTGATACCTGCAGCAAAGATGATCATTGCCGAACCGAATTGCCAAGCAGACATCAAAACAAGAGGGATCATGACCAGTTTTTGATCGCTAAACCAGGAAAGCGCAGGTGCGCCTAATCGTTCCAGGAAAATATTCACTAACCCGTTTTTAGAAAACAACTCCCGCCAAACTAGAGCGATAGAAATACTGCCACCGATCAAACTAGGCACATAATACAAAGAACGAAAGAAAGTCGTTCCTTTGATATTCCTCGTTAAAAGATAAGCAATCAATAGACCAAAGATCAGTTTCACAGGTACAGATGCAAATACATAGAGAAAAGTGACTCGGATGGAGTTCAAAAAACGGGCATCACTCAGCATCTTTATATAATTATCCAAGCCGATCCATGAGACTGGATTTCCCAAACGATAATCGGTGAACGAATAATAAAGTGACAAGATCATCGGTATCACTGTTATCAATAGAAATCCTAGGATGAATGGAGAAGCAAATACGTAACCGACCACATTGTCTTGATCCAAGAACCGTTTTAGTTTTTCTTTTTTCATGCCTTCCTCCTGCTGCTATCCTAGAATGTTTGACGCAAACTCATAAAGACTCTCTGCTGCTTCTTCTGCTGTTACTTCTTCATAAATGACTTTTTCAACTAAAAGATTGTATTGGTCTTGAATTTCCGGATTCAAAGCACTATCAAAGACATTCACTTCGCCGTTGTCCATATCGGAAATCATTTCTAAATAATCAAATGTCGCTTGCAAAGTTGCATCATCTGCACGAGCGAGCTGTTCTCGAATATTCGACATGATTGGTACACCACGTTCTCCTTTTAAAATTTCATTGGCTTCTTCACTGTTTTGAAAGAAATCAATAAACTTAGCAGCTTCTTCTTTATGGGCTGAGCTTTTTGCCATACTCAGCATTTGCGAAGAACGTAAAGGGATACCAGATTCTCCATCTGCTTTTCTGCGAGGTGGATTAATCAACTGAATCTCCATATCTTCAGGAGCCCCTGACAATATTTCTGTCAACTGGTTACTTGATAGAAACACCATTGCCGCTTCTCTATCCCTAACCGCCTGAAAAGACAGATCCGTCGTACTTGCAGCTCCACCACCTGGTTCTGGATGGGCCCCTTTGTCTACCAGATTTTTACGCAGCTGGAAAAAATCTGTTAGATAGTCTGGATTTTCAAATCCCAAGCTGTTAGATAGATCTTCCCGATTATAAAAATTCAATCCTTTCTCAACTTGTGGTATTTGAATAATACAGCCAGCTATAAAATCTTCGAATCTTGAAATAGCATAGATTCCTAATTCTTCAGTGATTTGATAGCTGATTTGTTCAAATTCATCCCATGTCCAATTTGAAGCTGGTTCAGGGATATTTAATTGTTCAAATATATTTTTATTGTAAGCAATCGCAAACGAATTCACCCCGTTAGACAGTCCAACTAATTGCCCGTCGTAAGTCGTCGTTGCTAAATAGGATTCATCTGCATTAGAAATATCAATTATCCCTTGCTCCACATATTCATCTAATGGTTCAATCTGATTGATGTATTGAGGAAATTGATTGTTCAGTTGGAAAATGTCCCAGATATCATCTGATGCTGCTAGTGTACCTAATTTTGTGTAATATCCTTCATAATCATAAAATTCATAATCGATCGTCACATGGGGATTTTTTTCTTCATAAAGCTCGATTACTTTTACTGTTGCATCGTGTCGGACTTGCGAACCCCACCAAACCATGTTCAGCGTGATTTTTTTGTCATCTTCTTGCCCACAAGCCGTCAAGAAGAATAACATAACACTTAAAGCTAAGATGATTCTCATTCTTTTCTTCATTCTCTGCACCTCTACTTCCATTGTTATTTTTCAATATACTGTATTTTTATACAGAACATATTTATTAAACGATCTTTTTCAAGGGGAATAAAAACCAAGACTTGCCTTATCGTTCTGCCTAGGATGAACAACTCAATACTTTCAAGGAAAATTAGATAGTGCTGATTCTTCTTTCATCGCTAAAAACACTTCTTGCTTCAATGATGGGAGGATAATTACGCAAAGAAAAAAGGATATCAGACAACTGCCCAATATCCTTGACATAGCTAAATAAGCATGCTTCTTCGTGTGCGCTCTTCCCTAAAAAACAGAAAAATAACTAGTAATTCTGTATGAAATTAGGTACAATATACACGTCGATGCACAAGCATTGACTATGGCAACTTGATTGGTCAGTTCCCGCTGACTTTTCAAGCCCCGACAATTTAGCTGCTACTAAATTGTCGGGTGCCTTTTTTAGTTTTTATTCGTTTTTCATTCTATAGAAAGCGCTTCAATAAATCAAGACATTTTTTTGTTAGAATGCTAATAATAACAAAAGGTTTTAACTCTTCTTATGTACATTACAGATAAAAAAACAAAAAAATTTCTCTTTTTTTTGAATTCTGAACAAATAGTACTGGAGTACAAAAGACGAGGAAGAGCCACTATCTGCTCTTCCTCGTCTTTTGATTCTCACCTGTTATTCATGATTCTTTTTCTCAGTTTCCCGATATTTTTCCATTTTACGACTAAAAAGCTCTCCGCTACTTGGTGGCGTATATGTGATGGCATTTGCTCCTGCTTGAATGGTCTCAGCAATACTTTCTTCCGTTGGACCACCTGTCGCAATGATAGGAAGTTCAGGATATTTTTTACGAAAATGGCGTACTGCTTCTGCAGTTTCTTTACCTGCACTGATATTGATAATCGAAATACCAGCTGCTAACTTTTCATCTATTTCTGTATATTTCGACGTTACCGTACTGATAACTGGAATATCAACTACTCGACAAACTTCTTTTACTGTCTCTAAAGGCGTAGGACCGTTCAAAACGACCCCTAACGAACCTTGCGCTTCTGCGAACATGCTCATGTAGGAAGAACGAGCACCTTGTGTCAAACCACCACCTACACCGGAGAAAACTGGAATGTCAGCTGCCTCAATAATGCTTTTAGTAATCGCTGGATGAGGTGTAAAAGGATACACAGCAATTACTGCATTCGCATTTGTATTACGTATGATCGCAATATCCGTAGTAAAGATGATCGAACGGATCAATTTTCCAAATATCTTGATCCCGCTTGCTTCTAAAATGATTTCCGGTACTCTTACGATATCTTTTCTCAATTCCGTCATGATTTCTGGCGTAAATTGTTCTGCCATCAGCCACTTCTCCTTTGCTATCTCCGGTCATACTGATTCAATTGATACGTCTCGATGACCTGGATGATTTTTTGCGCATAACCGGGGTCTGTCGCATAACCTGCATCTTGCAATGCTTGTGCGGCTTCCTGATAGTTGGTGGCCGTAATCACTTTTTCATACAGCGCAGGATTCCAATCTACTCCTTGGACGAACAGTTGTGTATGGTCATCCATGGACTGTTCCCATGAATCATACACTTTGAAGTCTCCTTGGATAGTTATCCATTCTTCGTTAACAAATTCCTTTGTTTCCAGGCTTACTTTCTTCTGATCCCCATAAGCCTTGATCCCGAAAAGATTATTGTATTTGCTAGCCAAGGTACTTTTTCCCCAATTTGATTCTAATATAGCTTGTCCTAAAATGATACTAGGAAGCACTCCATAACCATCTTGTAGTTCTTGGGCATGCGGAACAAGCCGTTCAATAAATTGCTGATGGGATTGCGCTTCATTTTCTTGCTGATTATCAGTAAAAGGAGAAGACAGATTCTTCAAGGAAAAAACAAAGGCTAAGAGTATCACTGCTACACCGGCAACCACTGCTGGCCAACGGATATTCTTGCGCTTTTGCTTTTTCCACTTTTTTTTCGCCATGATCAATTCCTACTTTTCATTTAATTCATTCAGATATTCTTCTAGCGTCAATTGGTGTTTGGTGATATACTCAGCGTTTTCTTTACCGACATAACGTAAGTGCCAAGGTTCATATGTGATCTTAGTTATATCTTCGTGTCCTTTTGGATAACGAACGATAAATCCATACTGCGCAGCATTATCTGCGATCCATTTAGCTCCAGGCTGATCTCCGTAACTTGCATCTAATACAGTAGAAGGATAACTGTTGTACCAGTTTTGATCGACGACATCGACTGCCAGACCTGTGTGGTGTTCGCTGTATCCTGGCTCCGTAATCGTTTCTTTAGTAATCTTTGTCGCCTCCTCTTCTGATACACCTTGACGACTCATCACATCTTGGACATTTTGTTCGAAAACTTGTTGTTGGGATGATACAGACCGGTAAGCTGAGACCATCACTAATGGAAATCCAGCTGCTTCAGCAGCCTTGGCAAATGCTTCATATTCTGGAGCAATGCGTTTGTCGATCAAGTATCCGTTACTTAATGATGCCAATTGAGTAGACTCATCGATTTCTTTTTCTAATTTGTGATCTGGACCAACCAAAACTAGCTTCCAATCGTCTGTTTTAACATCTGGCAATTGTTTGGACGTACGATCTTTTGTTTCTTTGTCCTTTACCTTGCTGCTGGTTGTTTGACTGTTCTTTTCTTTACTAGCAGTTGTTTTGGTGCTTGTTCGTTCGACTGCTTGATTGCCGGCTTGAACATGCGAATCATCATCGCTAAAAATAACATAGCCCATTGCTGCGATCATAATCACAACTGCTCCAAATCCTAAAAATTTATTCACTTGAAAAATCCTTTCGTTGTTCTTCACGTTCCCCATTCGCCTCATGAACGTAAGTTTCTTCCAGATTTTCATTCACCCAATCGAGAAGTTCGATTTTTTCTCCTTCGATCTGTTTTTGAACATCTGCTGGCAGACGAAAATTCAAAATATCATCATAGCCCCATTCATCATATTGAATACTTACTTTCAAGTCAAGGTATCTACCAGCCTGCTGATTATTTTTCAAAGGGATCAGCTCGACTTTTGCTGCTTTGCTGCTAAGCCATTTTTGCGCGATGCGTGTTTTGATTTGCTTGTACTCTGCAACGGCAACGTTTCGTTTTTCGGGAAAAATAATCGTTTGACGCAAAATCTTTTGCGTTAGCATCCATTCATAATCAGTGAAAAGATTTTTTACTTTCTGCATCGCTTCAGATGGCAGATTTTTCTCGCCATCTTTCCATTTTTGCCATTGTTCTGGACTGATCAGCAAGTATTCATCTAAAAAATTTTTTTCAGTTTCAAACTGTTCTAATAATACACTCATAATAAGATCAATATATACTTGATGCACGTTTATCCCCTCCTTTTAACTATTCTACTTAAGTTTTGATCAAAAAGCACCTCTTAAATCGCTGCTTTCATTTTTTTTAATGTTTCAAGTCCTCTCCTCTTTATTCTTCGTGATTTTTGTTATAATAATAGACAGACAAGAAACTCAATCCAACTATGAAGGAGCGTTTTCAGATGAAAAAATATCAATGGGGAATCGTTGGTCTTGGTACCATCGCACATGAGTTTGCCGAAAGCTTCAATCAAGAGACGAGCGAACTAACAGCAGTTGCTTCCAGAACTTCAGAAAAAGCGGAAAACTTCGCTCACCGTTACAATATTCCAAAAGCTTACGGAAGCTATCAAGAAATGTTAGACGATGCTGAAATCGACATCGTGTACATTGCTGTACCAAATAGACAGCATATCGACCATATCTTGGCAGCATTGGAAGCAGGCAAACACGTTCTATGTGAAAAAGCCATCACGATGAATAAAAAAGAACTGGCTGACGCTATGCGCTTAGCAGAAGAAAAGAATTTGATCTTAGCAGAAGCGATGACAATCTTCAACATGCCACTTTATCAGCAGTTACGCTCAATAATGGATACAGGAAAACTGGGGGCTTTAAAAATGATCCAAGCACCTTTCGGCAGTTACAAAGAACCAGACCCTAAAAACCGGTTCTTCAATCCAGAATTAGCTGGAGGAGCTCTGTTGGATATCGGTACGTATGCTGTATCTTTCGCTCGTTTCTTTTTGAGCTCTCAACCTGAAGTAGTTGCCTCTACAATGGTTCCTTTTGAAACAGGCGTGGACGAACAATCCGTCACTATCTTGCGTAACAAAGAAAATGAACTTGCTGCTGTCAGCTTGACTTTTCAGGCAAAAATGCCAAAAGTCGGTATCGTTGCCTTTGAGAACGGTTATGTGACGATTGCTGATTACCCGCGTGCTGATCGTGCGGAGATCTTATTTACAGATGGTACAAAGGAATTCATCGAAAGCGGGAATACATCTGAAGCAATGAATTACGAAATAAAGAATATGGTACACATGATTGAAGGTGACTTGCCCAATCGCTCTCTCTTCTTGACAAAAGATGTCATCGAAATCTTGGATCAAATGCAAGTTCTATGGAAAAATATGTAATTTTAAAAAGTTGTGAAAAAGCTGTTCTGCATCAAGTAATAAGAACAGCCAAACAAAAATAGCTCCTCCTATTTTTCGTTTGGCTGGACTTATTACCGCAGAGGAAAGCTTTTGAACACCGTTTAAGAAAGAGGTTGTGAGCCTACCGTTCAGCTCCGAGTCACAAGGAGCAATTTCAAAAAACAGCTTCTCATGTTTGTTGAATATTGTGACTTGTGACCGAGGAGTTGACAGGAGAACACCGTTTAAAGAAGAGGTTGTGAAATCAGCTTTTTGACCTGAATATTAGCTGAATTCACAACCTCTATTTTTGGATTTTTTGTTGGGAGAATTCTGCCTTGATTTCAATAAAACTTTTAAAAGACTGCAAAAACTGGAACAATTCTGCTCGATCCTCGAATTCAGGGCGACTAGTCGGCAGAGGCATTTGCCGATACAATACATAAACTTCTTCAATACGTGCTAAAATTTGTCTGCCATCATTTGACTCTGAAAATGTTTCTGCAGTATAAATCAATAAACCATAGATATGTTTTCCATAATAAGCTGGTTGCTGGATTCTCTCTAGATTTTCCAGCATGTCTTTAATCACATTGGCCTGTGCTCTTCTCATAGAGAAGTAAGTTTCGTAGTATAGCGGCTGTCTGAGCCAGTAGTTTTCTTGATGTTCTCTGGCATCTTCTTGGCTTTCGCGAATGAATGTCAGTAAATGTTCGCATTTGATCTGCACATCTTCTTTATTTTCTGATAAAAGAAATTCTGCCATTTGTCTCAAAATATTTCGAAATTCTTTTTCGATCTGTATTTGGTTTTCCTTCAGCTGCTTCGTACGATCTGGCATGTAAACATTTGCAAGCAAAGCAAATACTAATCCAATCGCCATTAATCCCGCTTCATTGCCGATCAGCTGCCAAGACATGTTTTCCTCCACTAAATAATGAGTGACCAAAACCGAATTTACTACTATCCCTTCGGTTAATTTGAAGCGAGAGGCAAGCGGGATGAACAGGAATAAAAAAAGACTGAAGCCAAAAATAGTATACCCAACAGCAAAAAAACTGAACAGTGCTGTTGCCGTAGCTAATATAAAGGCTGCGATTCGATTCATGCCCGTACGCAATGTAGAGCGCTTGGTATTTCCTACACTTAATAATGCAATGATCCCTGCAGCTGGCCAATACAACAGCGATAAGCTACCCGCTGTGACCATCGAAAAGAAGACACTGATCACTGTTTTGACTGTTCGCATTCCTATACGCATTTACTTCCCCCTTTTTTATTTTAATTATACTTGAATAATGAAAAACTAGCTATCAGACAAAAGTTTAGGTATGATAGTAAAAAGACCAAAAAGGAGAATCTCTATGCAATTTGGCCGTTTTCGACTAGGTATGCGTACGATCAAAAGTGCCTTAGCTGTTTTTTTATGTATCTTGTTTTTTCATTTGACTCAACGAGGAATCCCGATGATTGCTGCATTATCTGCTGTTTTTTCTTTGCGTCAGGACTTGACTACAACCGTTTCTTTTGGAAAGTCTAGGATCATCGGCAATACATTAGGTGGTACATTAGCTATCATTTATTTTTTTGTCAAAAGCTATTTTCACAATGATTTTTTGGTAGAATTGATCTTGCTTCCTATTCTAGTTATTATTGTGATCGTCGTGTCAGATGGTATTAACAATAATTCCGGTATCATTTCCGCAATCGCTACGTTGTTGCTGATTGCGTTGAGCATCCCTCAAGGCGAATCCGCTTTGTATGCTATCCAACGTGTACTAGATACTTTTATAGGGACATTCATTGCAATCGGTATCAATTTCTTTCTTCGTCCTCCTGAAACAGAAAAGAAGGAAGAACTATCAGAAGATTTGGTCGAACTCCAAAAGAAAGAACGATTGCTAAGAACAAATTTACAAGAGATAGAAGCTAAGATCCAAAAACAAAAGAAAAATAGCGAGGACTAATTTTCTTTTGCAATAAAATAAAAAAATGGAGAGAAGAACTTTAAAAAGTCTTCCTCCATTTTTGATTGAACGGTGAAGTGTACTACTTTATTCTTCCTTCATCGAGTTTTGTTCTGCCTCTTTTGGCGCTTCATACATATTTACTTGGCTAGTAGTCCCACGTGTCGACAAATTCTCTACGATTTCCTTCAAGTCAAGTCCTGTTGTCGCTTTTAGTGTTTCTTGAGTAGAAGAAAGCAAATTTGTGGCATAATTTGTCACTCGGTTCGCTCCACTGGTTTCTCCTGAACTGCTTCCTGTATCGACAACAGAGATTTTTTCGATATTTCCTAGCGGCTGTGCTGCTTCGCGCATCAATTGCGGTAGCATATCGATAACCATACTCAAGACAGCTGCTTCGCCATATTCCTTGAAGGCATTGGCGATCTTTTGTTTTGCTTCGGCTTCTGCTTTTCCTTTTGCTAGTGCTGCTTCGGCTTCTGCTTGTCCAGCTAAACGTGTCTTATTGGCTTCCGCTTCTGCCAGTGCTTCCACACGGAATCGTTCTGCTTCGGCTTCAGTCACTTCTTTGACTTTTTGAGCTTGTGCTTCTTGTTCTTTAGCGTACCGATCGGCATCTGCTTTTTTCTTCACTTCCGAATCATATTGCTTTTCACGACGTGTGATTTCTTTTTCTTCCAGTTCGATTTGTTTTTGACGTTCTACGATTTTAATCTGCATTTCCTGTTCGATTACTTGTTGTTGTGCTCGGGCACTTTCTAAATTGTAGGCTTGGTCTGCTTTTGCTTTAGCAACATCTTGTTCTTGTTTGTAGGTTGCTAATTTCAGTTCTTTTTCTTTTAATGATTCTGCGATCTCTGTTTGTCGCTGTAATTCAGCTGCTTGTGATTCTTTTTCTGCTTGAGCTTTTTTGATACGCGTTTCTTTTAGAGCTTCCGCTTCTGCTATATCTGCATCTCTTTTGACTTGGGCGATTCTTGGTTTCCCTAAAGAGTCAAGATAACCGTTTTTGTCTCTGACCTCTTTGATAGTGAAAGAAACGATGATCAACCCCATTTTTGCAAGGTCTACAGAAGCGACTTCTTGTACGCTTTGACTGAACTTATCGCGATTTTGATAGATTTCTTCTACAGTCATAGAACCAAGAATCGAGCGCAAGTGTCCTTCTAATACTTCTCTTGCTTCATTTTCCAGTTCTTCTCTTGTCTTGCCTAAAAACTGTTCTGCTGCTGTAGCAATCTCTTCTACAGATGAACCGATTTTGATGATCGAAGTACCATCACACATCACCGGTACGCCTTGTTCCGTATACACTTCAGGGGTGGAGACGTCCAATTTACTCGATAATAGACTGATCCGATTCGAACGTTGAAAAACTGGCAAGACGAATGCGCCACCTCCACGCACAATTTTGATTTTGTTATTGCTTTCATCAATGTGCACATTTTTGCTTCCTAAATAACTTCCACTGATGATCAACGCTTCATCCGGTTTTGCTGTCTGGTACTTCGCTACAAAGACGATCAGCAACATCAGTAAAATCAAAGCTGCGATTGCGATCGCGATAAAAACAACTGGTATTTCCATTTAACACACGCTCCTTTAAGCTTTTATCATGCTTTCATAAGGCATGACATAACAGATTCTTTCCTTGATCTCAATGATCAATACTTTCGTTCCCCGCTCAGCTGTCTGTTCTTGGGGGCTGTAAAAACAAGCTGGACGACTAATGGAACCGGTAACACTTTTCAACTGAATTTCTCCCATACCTCGTACAGGGATCGGTGTGATCACAACAGCTACTTGTCCTTCCAGAGTTTTTTCAGAAGACGACATCGTTGATTCGGCATGTTTCATCGGCATCAATATATAGAAATTAAGCAAAAATACCAACACTATCGATATGCCTCCACTAGCAATAAATAAAAATAAAGATGATTGATCTGTTAAACGCTCACCTAGAAAACCAAATAAGCTTGTGAAAGTTAACCAAGGGATAATAAGCATCGGATCAAGCGGGCCATCAAAATCGAATACATCTCCAAAAATAATCAATAGGACTGCCAATCCTGCACAAATCAGCAATGTATACCAATAAATCGTCTCAAGTGCGATTCCCCCTATCATATACACGCCTCCTTCCATTTCTACGTCTATCATACCAATGTTTGAAAATTCTGTATAGCTTCTTTTACCGACTCAGTGGTGTTTTTTATAGGAAGGTTGTGTTTATCGTTGACAATTTGTTAAATTTTTGTTTTCATGTTAAAATTTTCACAATAAATTCTTTCGAGGTAGCCTATGTTTCCTTTTTTTAAGAAAAAACCATTAAAGCTCCAGAACACGATCATCCTTGTCGTTTGTTTCTCCACATTCGTTTCTTTGATTGTTTCTGCCATATTGATCAGGAATTTTATTCTTTCGATGAACCGATCTAGTGTGTCAGATAAAATCTCTAGCATTGCTAAAATCGTTGCCAATGATAAACTCATCCAAAAAAAGCTGCAGACTGGTGACCCGACACATGCGATTCAAGGAATAACAAATGAAATCATGATTGCATCGAATTTAGATTTTATCGTTGTCATGGACCCTGAAGGCATTCGATATTCTCACGCAGACCCAAGTTACATCGGTCTTCCTTTCTCAAGTCATGAAGATGTGAAAAAAGTGATTGGAGGACAAGAATTTTTCTCTGAAAAAGAAGGAATGTTAGGGTTCGGCTTCCGCTATTTCGTCCCTATTTATTATGATCAAGAGATTATTGGTGCAGTTTGTGTTGGCTTAACAAACAACACGATTGACAATCAAGTCAAAGATGGACAAAAAATGATTGTTTTTTCATTGATTATTGGACTTAGCGTAGGCATCATAGGCGCCGTTTTTCTTGCCCAAAAAATGAAAAAAGTACTGCTTGGACTTGAACCACAAGAAATAGCAGAACAGTTAAGTGAAAAAACGATTATCGAAAATGAAGTAGATGAAGGAATCTTAGCCATCTCTTCTGATAAAACTATCCTCTTGATCAATACACCTGCAAAAAACATTTTCTACCAAACAGAGCAGCTATTGGATTTCGAAGTAGGAAAAAAAATCAGTGATAATCTATATGACGTTTTGTTTAAAGAGACGATTGAGCATCAAACGACCGTTCGGACTCAATCCATGTATTTAAATGGGATAGAAACTATTTCTAGCGTTACACCTCTTTTTAGCAATGACCGTTTTTTAGGAGCAGTCGCAACTTTACGAAATCGATCAGAAGTAATGAAATTAATGGAGGAGCTTGGGGGGACGAAACAATATATAAACTCCATGAGAGCTCAAACCCATGAATTCATGAATAAACTTCATGTCATTTCTGGTTTGATTGATTTGAAGAAGTATGAAGAAGTCACCCATTTTATCCAGCAGCTAAATCAAAATTATAAAAAAGAGATTGGCCAAGTCTCAAGTCTGATCAAAGTACCTGCAATTGCCGGTTTTTTATTAGGCAAAATAAACGAAGCCAAAGAACAATCTGTTGAAATGCTGTTAGAAAGCGATTCTTTTATCCCTAAAATGGAGATGGATGACTCCATCCATTCACTTTTGCAAGTGTTAGGGAACTTACTTGATAATGCAAAAGAAGCCGTGCTACAAAAACATGAAAGAAACGGACAGGTCCGGATTCATTTAAACTATGACACAGAAGCTGAAGTATTCATCGTGACCGTCTGCGATGACGGTGTCGGGATATCAGAAGAAATCTCAGAAAAAATATTTACGCTAGGTTTTTCGACGAAGGGAATCAATCGTGGGTTTGGATTGAATCTCATCCATTCAATCGTCAAACGCCACGGTGGATTTTTAGAATTTTCCAAACAAACAAATGGCGGTACAATCGTCTATCTAGAATTACCAAAAAAGGAAGATCAAAATGATGACAAATGTCCTGATAATCGAAGATGATCCAATGGTTGCAGAATTGAATCGTACTTTTGTGGAAAGCATCCCTAATATGAACGTAATCGAAAGTTTCAGAAATGTAGAAGAAGGAAAAAAATATTTCAGACAAAAAAACGCAGATCTGCTGCTGCTTGATGTATACATGCCTGGCGAAAGTGGTATCCATTTTTTATCTTGGCTTAGACAGCAAGGAAATGATATCCCAGTGATTTTGATCACTGCTGCAGATGATATCGAAACCATAAAGAATGTGATCCGCTACGGTGCCTTAGATTATTTGATCAAACCGTTCACTTTGCAACGTTTTCAGCTGGCGATCGAAAAGTATCTTGCTTTCTCTCAGACAATCCAAACGACTGAAAAAGCCGATCAGAAATTGATCGATCAAGTATTCAACCACACCACTCCCATTCACGAAATACCATCATTCATCGATTTGCCTAAAGGTCTGTCAAAACTGACTTTAAAAAAAATAAGTGCATTTATTCTAAAAGAAGATACTATTTTTTCAACAAAAGAACTGGCTCAAAAAAGCTCACTGTCACGTATATCCGTCAAGAAATATTTGAATTTTTTAGTAGAACAAGATATATTGAACGAAAGAATCAAATATTTGGAAATCGGCCGGCCGCTAACCTGTTATGAATTGACAAAGAATGGGCGGAAAAAGCTCACAGATTACTGTTGAGTCATCGAATTATCCCATACAAAATAGTCCAAGTATACAGAAGTAACAACTGTTTACTTGGACTATTTTTAAACATTTTATTGACGAATATCCATGTTTTCTTATCTTAATTGACGGGCTTTAGGAAGAGATACCTCATTTTTCGTTTTTCCAGTTTCTATTATTTCACGAAAGTTCTCGAAACTTGTCGAAATCATATTTGATAATGCCTCATCTGTATTTGAACCTACATGCGGGGTTACAAGAACTCTAGGGTACATTTCTACTAATTGCTGGATAGCAGGGTCTGGAATCGTCTCCCATGGCTTGAAGGATCGGAAAAAAACCTCTGTTTCATTTGCAAAAACATCGGTTGCAAAACCAGCTAAATGATTGCTTTTCAAAGCTCTTAAAATAGCTTCATTATCTTGAAGCTCTCCACGGGCTGTATTAATCAAGATGCTGCCTTTTTTCATTTGAGCTAAAAATCCTTCATTGATCATTTGATCGTTTTCACCTGGGATATGAGGTACATGAATACTGACAATATCGCTTTTGGCTAATAACTCTTCAAGCGAGTGGAACGTCAATACTTTTTTAGCAGCTTCTGTCTGATGAATATCGTAGCCGATCACTTTGGCTCCTAGTCCCTTAAACAAAACAGCTTCCGTCAACCCTATCCTGCCTGTTCCTATGATCCCTACTGTGCAATTTCTGATTTCACGACTAAACATTTGCTCATCCACTCGAAAATCTTTGAAAGATGTTCGGATCGTCGTATACGCAGTATTTCTCAAAAGCATCATGGCAAAAGTCAAAGATAACTCTGCTATCGCATTTGGCGAATACGATGGTACACGGGCTACTGTCATACCAAAATCAGCTGCCGCTTGTAGATCGATATGATTGACTCCCACAGTCCGTGTAAAAACATAACGAATCCCATATTCCTGCATTTTTGCAAGATTGGTCTCATCTGCTATACAATTTCCCCTCAACAATACAGCATCATGGTCCTTTGCTGACACGATATTGTCATGTGTCAACAGTTCTTCATAAAGACTGAGATCATAATGGTAAATATTCAATTTTTCAAAAAAATCTATCTCGTTCGGACGAACACCGTAACATGCGATTCTCATACTTTCTTCCTCCATTTCTTATGAAAATAAACCTATGCCATGAATCATTTGTAATACAACGATCCATACAGGTGTCAGTACCACAGCAAAAATAGTTGACAGTAAGGATGCATTGGAGGCTAAAAGTGCCTCCCTATCAAAACTGATAGCATAGGCTGCTGCCACTGTTGCAGCTGGTGTAGCCATCATGATAACGATTGTTGCCAGTGCTTCAAAATTGACTGGTAGAATATTCGTTGCCGTCAAAACTGCTAGAATCACGATATTCAATGCAGGTACAAATACCACTTTGACTAGACTGTAATACCATGAAGTTTTTTCAGATGCAGCTTTTTTGAAGCTTACTTCACCTAATGTTGCGCCGATTGCTAGCCACGCCAATGGTGAACTTAAACCAGCTAAATAATCCATCGGCTGAAATAGCCACGGTGCAGTCTGGTCAATTCGCAAAAACGCTACTTGGCTTATCTCTCCTTCTGCACCTGTAACTGACACTTGTGGCAGATACCCTTGGAACAGCCAAATGAAAAGGCCGGCAAAAGTAGCGATAATGATTGGATTGACGAACATCGCTTTGATATTTTTAGCTTCCATCTTCAAGCCACTCATTTTTATGTATCCATAAGAATACAAAAAGATTCGGTAGCCAATATTGAAAATTGAGGAATACATCACGCCGACAGGACCATAAATCGCACTGACGATAGGCGTTCCGAAAAAGGTCGTAGAACCAAAGATCGTCAGGACACGCAACGTTGTTTGCTTATCCCCTTTATAGCTTAAGAAAAAAGGTTTTGAAACTAGAATAAGAATAATATAAATAACTAATCCCCAAATCAAGACATTGATTCCTTGCATCAGTAATTCTGTATTGATATCTTGCATGAAAGCTCGAAATGCCAGTGCTGGCAAAGCCACTGTTAAGACGACTTTCGATAGAATTTTTCCAACAGATTCAGAAAAAATCCCCTTTTTTCTACAAACAAACCCTAATAATATAATAAAAACTGTTGAAGTGATTGCACTGACAATCGACATATCTGTCAAAGTCGATCGAAAAATGTCAAATAAGTTCATCTTTCTCCTCCTAATTATGTTCATTTATTCACAATAAAAAAACGCTTTTATTTTGCTAATACGTATTAACATTTTTAATTTTATCTTTACATTGTTACTTATTGAACAATAGGAAATTAAAGAAACTTTTGAAACTTATGTAAAGTGATTTTTACTAGAACACAAAAAAAACCTTAAAACCAAACTTAAGAAGTTTAGTTTTAAGGTTAACTTAAATTATATTATGCGTGGAAACGTTCCACGCCATCTAGATAAGTTGCTTCCAATGTCATATCAGGGTTCAATACGATAAAGTCTGCATCGCGTCCTTGAGCGATTTTTCCACATGTATCATCGATTTTACAGCTGATTGCTGGAATCAGACTAGCCATCATGACTGCTTGTTCTGGTGTTGCTAATCCCCAGTCTACAACATTTTTAATTGCTTCTTTCAATTTCAATATACTTCCAGCTAAGTTGCCAGATTCTAGACGTGCTGTTCCTTCTTTTACTACTACTGGAAATTCGCCTAAATTGTAATTTCCATCAGGCATCCCACCGGCCATCATACAGTCTGTAATTAATGCGACATGATCATGTCCTGCTTTTTCCATTAGGATTCCCGCAGCATTTGGATGTACATGATGGCCATCACAAATCAATTCAGAAAAGACATGTTCTAAAGATAATAACGCACCCACCATACCTGGTTCGCGATGATTCAATCCACGCATACCATTGAAAGCATGGACAAATACACTTGCGCCTGCTTCAACAGCTTTTTGCGCTTCTTCTAGTGTAGCATTACTGTGTCCTAGAGAAACAACTACTCCTTCTTCAGTCACTTGTTTGACAAACTCTTCTACACCTTGACGTTCCGGTGCTAAAGCAATTTTTTTGATTAAACCACCTGAAGCTTCTTGCCATTCATGGAAAGTATCCAAATCAGGATCCCCGAAATAACTTGGGTTTTGTGCCCCTTTGTGTTCTTCTGTGAAGAAAGGACCTTCAAAATAGATTCCTTTGATTTTAGCTCCTGGTGCTTCCTGATACATTTTGCCGATTGTCTCAGCTACATCTTTTAAACGTTCTTTGCTTGACGTCAATGTTGTTGGTAAAAATGAAGTCACTCCACAAGATAACAGACCTTCAGACATCACTTTGATGCCTTCTGCATCATTATCCATTACATCATGATTCATATAGCCGTGAATATGTGTATCTACCAAACCAGGAGCAATCCATTTGCCGCTTTGGTCAATGATGTTGACTTCTCCCTCAGGTAGTTCTTTGGTGTATTCACCAAAAAGTCCATCGGTAATTTCAAGATAGCCTGCATGTTTGACACCTGACGCTAAAAAGAATTTGTCAGCATAGATAAAAGTTCTCATTCTATTCTCTCCCTTTGTTTTTCTACCTCTAAAGTACTCTTATTTAGAGAAGAAGTCAAGAATGGTCTACACCATTTACAAATTTTTTGAAATTTGTTTCACAGCTTGTGCTAAGCCTTCATAGAATGCTGCTCTTTCTGGTTCTTCTTTACGCTTGTATATTAAGCTTTTAAGCACAAATAAATCATTGAGGTAATAGTAGCTATTCTTCTCTTGAGCCCAATAGATTCCTTGATTCACCTGTTCTAACGCTTCGTCGATTTCATTTTGATGGAATAAGAAATTTCCATAATTATAAAAAATTTGCGAAAATTCACTTTTTGATCGTTCATCAGCTGATTGATGCAGCAGTTGGATGCTTCGACTCAAATAGTAGCGTGCTTCAGCCGTTTTTCCTGCCACACCATATATTTTTCCGATACAACTAATCAGTTGTATTTCTGTGTCAGAAACATGGATTCTTTCTTTTTGGCTAGAGTAGCTTAATGCTTCTTTCAAATAATAAAGGGACTGAGAGATATTTTGACGCAACGTGAATTCGCAAACACCGAGATAATAATAATAGCGTTGAAAGTCAGTTGCTTGATACAGATTTTCAGAAATATCAGAAGATTTTAGTACTTGTTCTAACTTCCGATAATCACGTTTTTGGAAACAACTATCCAACAGTTCAAATAATTTATCGTTTGTCCGAGTAGTTTTTCGAGAGAGATTCATCACATGATCAATCGTTACCCCTAGCCGTTGACAAATCTGCATCATCACCAATACATTCGGCAGTTCCTCATTATTTTCGATCCGACTTAATACACTTTGTGAACAAATATCTTGCGAAAGCATTTTTTGCGTCATTTTTTGTTCTTTTCGAATCTCTTTAATGATCGTTCCAAAGGACTCGATTAACGTTTCCATAAGTATCCTCCCCAAAATATGCGTATTCGCATTCTATTCGTATTTTACTTTAGGAAGTCGCAAACTTCAAGAAAAGACTTGCAACTAAATAATATACTTTAGTTATTTAAGAAAACTCCACTAGAAAGAGAGCCTCAGTGTGTTTGTCTGTGGCCCTCCTACTGAAAAATTTGGTTTTTAAAATCATTTTTGGCGATAGGTTGCTAGGAATTCTCTCATTTTCTTAGCTGTTTGTTTCAAATCATCCATTTTAGGAAGATAAACGATTCGAAAATGATCTGGCTGGTTCCAATTAAATCCACCACCATGTACAAGTAGAATATGATGTTCATGTAAAAAGTCCAAAACGAATTTTTCATCATCCAAAATATTGAATCGCTTTGTATCAATTTTTGGGAATATATAAAAAGCAGCTTTTGGTTTTACGGCTGAAAGACCAGGAATATCATTGATTGCATTATAGATATATTCTCTTTGTTCATAGATCCTTCCGCCTGGCAGGAGCAGCTCATCGACACTTTGATAACCGCCTAGCGCGGTTTGGATAATTTGCTGAGACAATACATTGGAACACAAACGCATGGAGGACAACATATTCAGCCCTTCTATATAGCCTTTGACGTGTGACTTATCTCCACTTAGGACCATCCAGCCTACTCGAAATCCTGCTACACGATGAGATTTGGATAGACCGTTCAGCGTAACAACGAACAAATCAGGCGCTAATGTAGCAATCGGAATATGTTCTAGACCATCCATCACTAAGCGATCATAGATTTCGTCGGAATAAATAATCAGGTTATTTTGTCGAGCTACTTCAACGATTTCTTCTAATAATTCTTTTGGATAAAGTGCCCCAGTAGGATTATTAGGATTAATGATAACAATAGCTTTTGTCCGACTCGTTATTTTTGATTTGATATCATCAATATCAGGATACCATTCTGCCTCTTCATCGCAAATATAATGAACAGGTGTGCCTCCAGCTAATGCAATAGAAGCCGTCCACAACGGATAGTCCGGCATTGGAACCAGTACTTCATCTCCATTGTCCAGCAACCCCTGCATACACATCGTGATCAATTCGCTCACTCCGTTGCCGGTGTAGATATCATTGATCGTCACATTCGGAAAATGTTTCAGTTGGCAATATTGCTCAATTGCTTTTCTAGCAGAAAAGATCCCCTTGGAATCTGAGTAGCCTTCTGAGTCACGGGCATTCATGATCAAATCACGAATGACTTCGTTTGGTGCTTCAAATCCAAAAGGTGCGGGATTTCCCGTGTTCAATTTTAAAATACTAATGCCCTCTTCTTGCATCCGCTCCGCTTCTTCTAGAACGGGACCGCGAACATCGTAACTGACACCTTCTAATTTGTTGGATTTTTCAAATTCTCTCATCACTTAGCCAATCCCTCATTTCAAAAAGTTAGAACTTTCCAAATTTTTTGTTATTTACTATTTCAATATCATACTCCATCCTAGAAAATTTTGCCACTTATTTAGGAAAAACGTAAGTATTAAAAAAACACAAACAAGCGTTGAGAACTTAATTGTCATGATAGTCATTCCATAGATTCGCTGCCCAATCCATTGCAATTCCACAAATGATTCCTAGCATAAAACCAAGCAAAAAACGTCCGAATGCAAGTCCAATCAATACACCTAAGATCATTCCCAGTCCTGAAAATTCTCCGTCATATTTCTCCATCTTAATAAGTCCTCCCATTTTTGAGCTTGACAACTATGTAAAACCTCGCTATCATTAGTGTGTTATTATTACGCAGATGTGTTGGAATTGGCAGACAAGCATGATTGAGGGTCATGTGAGCGTTAGCTCGTGTGGGTTCGAGTCCCATCATCTGCACTACAACTCGTGAAGTTAATTTTGCTTCACGAGTTTTTTTGTTTGAACGTTTCTTTATGCCATTATATACATATCACTGTATCCTTTACAAAAAGAACGTACAATCATGTAAACAGCCTGAGGTGAGTATATGAAGGTCGGAAACAAGCTACTCGTAGAAACTTGCAAGTGTTAAAACAATTAATCGAAAAACGAGTAAAATCCCTCACCTAATACTAAAGCGAGGGATTTTTTGTATATTATCTGTTTATCACCGTTATTATAAAGGTACAAATACCAAGCAAGGTTAATCCAAATTGCATAAATTCATTTTTTGTACACTCATGCTTTTCATTAGCTCTTTAACTGCCATTAGTACTAAGATGGCGATAACAACATAAAGTATATAGTACGTCCGCATTCCGGAAGCCCATACTGTGGGAGAAAATCCCATAATTAACCTTGAACAAAATCCCATTATCATCAAAATAACTAAAAAAATAGAAGTTTTCTTATTGTCAAAACTTAAATAAATTCCAACAATTAAACATAGTAATAATGCCAAGACTACTAAAGTAGCTATCCAAGTACCTGGATAAAAAAGTGACAGTTTCGTTCCTAACTCTGTAAAGAGATTATTCAGGTTACTACTACTCCAAATCATTGCCCTTTTATTTCCATTGACGTAAGTAAAGCTTTGACCCATTGTATTACCAAAATAAATAATCAGGTTTAAGAAAAACGGTAATGCAGTCAATATACGCACATAATAGTTTTGACATTTCCTATATGTTAGAAGGAAAATTAAGAAAAATAGCAATAAAAATAAGATATTCATGTCTAAAAAAAACGGCTTTCCAAATGATGAAATACCTAAATCTAACTTATTAAGAAAGTTGAAATTTTTATATTCAGGAAACCATTTATTAATTTCATGTGCAGCACGTAATGCATTCCCTGGAGTTGTCAAAGAGAAAATTAATTCTGCTAAGCTTATTATTGAAAATACTGATAACTTATAATTATATCGTCCATTGACAATCAAATATAAACTAACTATACTTGTTAGAACAAAAAAACAGGCGTTGACTTGTTCTTGATTAGTTAAAAATATCAATAAAGGAATACTTACCCAATATATTTTTCTATTTATTTCTTCTCCTCTTAAGAGTTGAAAAAACGGATAAAAAGTTAGTAAACTAAATGCTACTGGCCACTGATAGTTCAAGGTGGTTGCTCTCCAACCGGTTTCCCCCATTACTGTCAATGGTATTAAACAGTATATAGAGCAAACCAATAATAAATTTTTAACATTTATTTTCTCAAAAACATACTTGCAAAGTAATACTACAATTCCTAACATAATCGTAGAATTTAATAATTTCCATAGCATAAAGTGTTTAGAAAAGAACATTAAGAATAGTTCTATAATAATTCTTGAACTCCATGTCTTATAATGTTCTATCGAAGCACCCAAATAGCCAAGTTCATCTAATCTACTTGCATAAACTACGTCATCCGCTCTCATAGTCGGCATATACATATTAAAGAGTAAAAAGATACCCCAAATCCCTATTAGTAACAAGATCAGTTCTTTGTTATTCGTTATTTTTCTATTATGTTTGTTCATTTTTATACTCCTTCTTATATTTCCTAATAGAGTATAACATAGCTTTAAGCATTACTTAAAGATAACTTAAAAGTTATCTTTTAAATACTTAATTGTTAAATACCTTATTTGATGCAAAAGAAATCTACGATAGTCAACAAAAAAATTTTCATTATATCCAGAAAAATTTTTCTTAGTTAAGGACCTATGGATTGCAGTAATGCAGAATTCGTCGAATAAACTGCCAAAGACATACAATCATATTGCTTTTAAAATTGACGAACAAGATATAGATTCGTTTGTCTCAAAAATCCAAATGTTAGGTTTAACTGTCGAACCAGGACGTTCTCGTGTGAAAGGCGAGGCTTCTTCAATTTACTTTTACGACTATGATAATCACCTCTTCGAGTTACATACCGGTACTCTCCAGGAACGTTTAAAATCCTACAATTCCACTACCTGAGACTAGTAATGACTAGTCTCTTTTTATGGCCTCTGATCCCCCCATTGAGCGAATACTAATAGGGCTTCGAATTGATCTGTTCAATCTTTAAGCAATATCCCTCAAATGAGTTTGGAAAGTTTAGTGATTCATCACAAATACTTAAATACATGTAGTTATATATAGATTGAGGTTCTTGTGAGCGTATGCTCGTGTGGGTTCAAATCCCATCGTCTGCATCCATCTTTCCAAAACAAGCGGCTAGGACATTTTTGTCTCAGCCGCTTGTTTTCTAGTTTATTCTTTCATCTTGTCGGACCTTTTTTCTTGGGTATAGACTTTTCTCATATTCTACCACAATTTTGGGTTTCCCTAACACATGATAGGATCTCACAACAAATTGCTTTCTATTATTATAATAACCTGTAACGACTAACTTCATCCCTTCGTCTACTTCAGCTAGGAAGTTCAAACTATGGGAAGCAATCAAACAATTGACCCCATTTAAACTGAAACGGATCAACGGTCTGGCACTAACTTGCAAAGTACGGATCTTATCTACTGTTCCATATTTTTTCTCCATAACCTTCACCTCAATACCATTATACGAACATACATTCCCTTTGTAAAGAAGAAACTCTGTTTTATCTTTTTGACTTTTTGTCTATTACCTTTCTTAAAATCATATTGGCACTTCCTGCGAAGATGAAGGACATGTACTAAAAAAAAGAGGCAGCAGTATAGATTACTGTTGCTTCTTTACTAATTTAGGTTTACTTGTTAAGAAAGATTATTTACGCAAATGTTCTTCAACAATTTGCTGAGATTTATCAGCTGTATCTTCCACTTCATCTTTTGCTTTTTCTAACTTTTGAATATATTGTTTCAAGCTTGAGTTTTCAGCAGTTGCTTCGTCTAATTTCTTTTGTGTATCTGTTAACTGAGTTTCTACATTTGTTTTTTCTTGTGTCAGTGTTGCGATTTGTTGATTCAAACCATTTACAGTATTTTGTAATTCTGAAAGTTTTGCTTGTGCTTCTTGTAGTCTTGCTGTCCAATCTGCATTCAGATGATTGATTTCATCATTTTTTTGGTTGATCTCATCTAGTTTGACATTGATTTCATTTTGTTTGCTTTGTAGTTGTGCATCCTTGCTGACTAATTGACTTTCTAAGTTTTGTTTTTCTGCTGCCGATTGATTTTTTTGGTTTTCTAATTCATTTACTTTTGTTTGGTATTCTTGGACATCTGCCTTTGAATCTTGCAATGTCTGTTCTTTTTGTGCTAGTCGAGCGGTAAGATCTGTAATCGCTTGCTCTTTATCTGTCAATGTATGATCAAGCTGTGTCAGATTCTCATTGATTGTATCAATATCTGTCTCTCCACCCCACAAAATAATTTCATTTGCGTACCGCGTGCCTGTGTAGCCAATTAGACATAGAAATGCAACGACAATCCCACCAGTAATAAATTTCTTTTTCATTTGCATAGCTCCTTAATCCAATACTTTTACATACTAAAAGTAAGTGATCTCAAACACAATGTCAAGCGTTATTAAATTACATATGTAATTTTAATATAAATACTATCAAATACTCATTTAATCCTCCTTTTTTATCTATTTAAAAAATCTTTTTTATAGAGAAAAATGCAGGTTAATACTTTCTTAAATAAATATTTATGGTGAACAAAAACAAAAAAGCAAGTTTTATTAAACGTAACCCTTTTCATTTCATAGATTACTGTATTTATTACAAAAAACGCGGATTTGTCATAAATTGTCATGCTTCTTTTACCTATGAAATATTTTCACGTGTTAAAGTATTCCTCGTTGAACACAACAAATAAAACTTTTTAACGAATAAAGGAGATTTTTCATGACATCACTTAAAACTTTACTTTTTGGAACAACTTTGGCTGCCGGCGCTGCATTCTTCATGGGAACGACTGCTCATGCGGACGAAGCTTATACCGTTCAATCAGGTGATACTCTATCAACGATTTCTCAAAAATACGTTGGTGATAACTCCTTGATCAATGCCATTGCAGAATCAAATTCAATTTCTGATATTAACCTGATTTACTCAGGACAACAATTAACAATCCCAACAGAAGGCTCTGCACAAGCAGCTGCTGAACCTCAAGCAGCCGTTCAAGAAGCACCAGTCCAAGCTGAACAACCTGTTGTACAAGAAACGGTTCAAACGGAAAAACAAGCAGCGCCTGTTGCTGAAACACAACCTGCTCCTGCTGTAACAGAAACTGCTGCTACTCCAGCAAGTACAAGCTCTGCAAAAGAATGGATCGCACAAAAAGAATCAAGCGGTTCTTACACAGCAACGAACGGACGTTACATCGGCCGTTACCAATTAGATTCTTCTTACTTAAATGGTGACTACTCTGCTGCAAACCAAGAAAGAGTAGCAGAACAATATGTTACTTCACGTTATGGTTCTTGGGAAGCGGCGAAAGCATTCTGGGAAGCAAACGGTTGGTACTAAGATTCATTTATTAATCAAACAGTTTACTTTTATACAAAGAAAGCCAAAAAGAGGTGCGACACTAGTTGTGTCACATCTCTTTTTTATTTACCTAATCTAATGAAACGTTCCAAGTTTTGATAAGTATTTTTTTTAACTTCTTCAACTGATAGCTCTTTGATCTCAGCGATTGTCTTTAACTGTTCTTCAAGCAGTGAGACATAATCTTTTTCTGAAAAAATCCCCCCTAAAGCCCACTCTGCTGCATGTAGTCCATCCGTTTCAATAAGTAAGTGGTCGATTGGGACTGCTTTAGCTAGTTGCCAGACTGCTGGATTCTTTTTCAAATCAAGACCAATGCTGAAATAACAGCCTAAATCAATATAGTCTTGTTGATAGTCCAAAGAAGAATACCAATGGATCAAATAGTGATTAGGGTAAGCTTGGATATAATTTAAGATCTCTTTTTCGCATCCTTTTGTGTGCAGTACAACAGGTTTCTCATTTATGGCTGCAAAAGCAAGCTGTCGCTCAAATACTTTTTTTTGTGTAGTCATCGGTACATTCGTCCAAATATTATCTAACCCTATTTCACCGATGATCCTTGCTTTTTTCAAAAAAGGCTCAACTTGTTCAAACGTATAGCTATCTGCTTTCCAAGGATGGATACCGTAACTTAAGGCTTGAGTCTTACTTGCTGCAAGCTGTCTGTTTTCCTTCCATTCTTCTGGCGAATCACAATTGATGATCGTCAAAATCGTGTGTTCCTGCTGAAGGAGTGCTAAACTCTGACTCCCATCTAAATGACAATGAGCATCACTTAACATCTAATTCACCTGCCAATAACTGATAAATCGTTTGCTTCAACTCTGATTGCTGCAGTAGCCATTCACGTGACCGTCGTTTTTCAGGCACTTGAATCTCAGCAATCACATGTGCCGGACGGGCGGAAAGCACAAGAATCCTGTCTGATAAATAAATTGCTTCTTCGATATCATGCGTCACAAGTAAAGTAGTCCGCTTTGCTTTTTTAGGCAGCTTCAACATCCAGTCTTGCATCTGCCCTCTGGTCATAGCATCTAACGCTCCAAATGGTTCATCAAGAAGCAAGTAAGAAGAAGGATTCATGATTGTTCGTAACAAGGCCGTTCGCTGCTTCATCCCGCCAGATAATTGTTCCGGCAAAAAATGTTCATAGCCGTTTAACCCAAAGATATCCAGATAATCCCTTACTTGTTCTTCATTGATTGTTAGATGATTGATTTTTTGATATAACGTAACGTTTTGATAGACGCTCAGCCAAGGAAGTAACATATCTTCTTGCGGCATATAACTAAATGCTGTATGGAGACCAGTTACTTTTTGATCGTCTACTTTGATCGTTCCAGAAGTCATAGGCTGGACTCCTGTTAAAGTTTTCAGCAATGTTGACTTACCGGCTCCGCTTGGCGCGACAATCGATGTAAAGGTATCTTTAGGGATAGTGAAATGGATGTCTTCTAATATTTTCAGGTTTTCAATGACTACATTCAAGTGGCTGATTTGGATTGACATATCTATCACTCCTATTTTATAAACTGATTAGTGAATAGTTCTTGCGAAGGTACATCTTGCTTGATCAATCCGTTTTCCTGCATAAAAGCTGTATAATTGCGCCAAACTTTTTCTTCCATCAATCCCCAATTCTCAGGATCATCCGTATAATTTTTTGACAAGAATGCTTGTGATTCTTCTAAAAACGTCCGATCATTTTCTTTTGCATATTTTTGCAACAGTTTAGCACTGTCATTTGGATCCTTAATAGCTTCCTGATAGCCTTTTTTCGTGGCATCCATAAAAGACTGTACCAATTCTGGATCACTTTTGATCAGTTGATCATTCGTAATAATTACCGGAGTATAGTAATCTAACCGTTCATCTAATTCTTTCAATGGGATATAGTTTAGTTCAATACCCGCTTCTTTTGCTTTGATCATATCCCAACCTTCAAAGTACCATTGGATATCTGAGGATTTTCCTAAGCTTTCTGGCCCTTCTCCATTGCTTCCTACCATTGTCAGTTTTGAAAAGTCCCCGCCGTCTTTTTCCATCACAGCTTTTAAGACAGCTTCTTCACTTGGACTTTGCCAACCTGCATATGTTTTTCCTTCAAAATCTTTTGGTGAATGGATGTTACTGTCTGATAGGGTGGCGAATCCAGAAGTATTATGTTTGATCACTGTAGCAATTGCTTTGACTGGTATATTCTGTCCATCTGCGTGAGCATAAGTGACATCTTCTTGATAACTTACACCAAATTGTGCTTTGTCCGCACCTACTAGACCAATACTTGTCGAATTATCTCCTGGTTCGATGATTTGGACATTTAAACCAGCCTCTTTATAATAGCCTTTTTCTTTTGCTAGGTAGATGCCAGTATGATTAGTATTCGGTACATAATCCAAAACAAGTGTCACTTTTTTCAAATCCTTTATTTCTTGTTTGCTACTTGTTTCTTTTGCAGTGCCACAAGCGGATAAAAGCAACAGTAGCGGTAATAAAAGCCATAATTTTTTCATTTGATCCCCTTCTCTTAAAAAATATAAAGCATACGATAATACCCTTTTTTCAATAATGAACAAGCGCCATTCAGCAATAAACTCAATAGAATGACACAAATGATCGCAGCAAAAACTTTATCGATCTGGTAGCTGTTTTTTACGCGTATCATGTAATACCCTAAGCCTGCTTGAGCGCTTAGCCATTCTCCAACGACTGCTCCGCTGACACAATAAGTAGCAGCCACTTTTAAACCGGAAAAGAAGCCGGATAAACCCGCTGGTATTTTATATATTCGATAAATCTTCCCTGTATCTGCCCCCATCGTTTTCAAAAAGATGATTTGCTCTTTTGATACTTTCCTCAATGTATCCGAAAAAGAAACTACGATCGGAAAATAGCTTATCAAGACAACAAGGATCACTTTTGGAAGCATACCGAAACCAAACCATAGGGTAAGTAATGGCCCTAACACCATGATTGGCAACATTTGTGAAATCACTAGTAACGGATAAAAAGACATTTCTAAAAACTTCCAATAATCCATTGCCAAGGCAGTAATAAAAGAAAGAACGCTAGCTATTACCAAACCAAGCACTGCTTCATTTAATGTCGTGACAGAATGGGAAAGTAATACTTGTGCATCTGCCGCTAATGCAGAAAATACAGCAGCAGGTCCGGGTAAAATAAAGGCAGGTATTTTCCAAACTATGACAACAATCTGCCAAATAATTAAAATGAATGCCATACTGACTGCTGGATAAAGATTTTTCTTCATTTTGTTACCTCCTTTCTTCTAATATGAATAACAAAAAACGCTTGAAATGGGCACGACATAGTAACCCGCTTCAAGCGTCTGCTATGTTTCTCCCTTCACCAGTATTAACTGACAGGTTCAATGGGTCTAAGTTCACAACTTACTCTCATGTCGTCTACGACATCCCCAGAAACAGGTATTCATTTTTTAAAGTGTAGCACAAGAAGGAAAAAGCAACAAGCGCTTTAGTTATCATGCTGATTATTTCAATAAATAGGAGAGATCACTTGCCAATGTCGGATACCCCATGATATAGCTATCCAACTCTTTTTTAGTCAATTTTTGATTGATGACTAGTGTCAAATCATCGATCAATTCGTCTGCTTGCTCGCTAATCACTGCAGCACCAATCAAATAATTTTGCTGGTCAAAGGTCAATTCAGCCTTAGCAACTGGTTCATTGACACGATGATAGGTGAACCAACTGGTAAGATCCATCTCTACCACTTGATCTGACGAAGAGGCGTGACTTTTTGTAACTCCTACTTCAGCAAGTTTAGGACTGGCGTAGACGATCGTAGGTATAATCGGATATTTGATAGGTTCGCTTGTTGCATCCGTTATCCGCTTAGCTACATAATTTCCTTCAAAAGTGGCGACTGGTGTCAATTTTGGGGTTTTCCTTGAAACAATATCTCCACACGCAAAAATTTTTGGATTGCTCGTTTGCAGATAATCATTGACTGCAATTCCGTGTTTATCAAAGACGATATTCGCTTGCTCAAGTGCTAAAGATTCTGTATTCGGCTGTCTCCCAGTCGCACAAAAAATCATATCTGCTACTAATTCCGTCTCTTTTCCGACTAAACGATAGCGAGTACCTTCTGAAATGATCTTTTGGGTTTCAACACCAAAAGCAAACTGAATGCCAGATGCTTCCATTTGATGGACGGCTTCCTCTACCAAAGACGCCTCAAATTCTTTTAATGGCCGTTGATTATGATGGACAATGGTTACTTTGCTCCCTGCAGCATTGGCAATCGTAGCTAGCTCAAAAGCAATATAACCACCACCGATAAAAATGATTTCTTTAGGCAGTACAGGCAATGATAAAAAGTCTGCACTAGTTTTCAAGTATTCCTTTCCCTCCACTGGTAAGATCGTAGGTCTTTGCCCGGTTGCCAAAACAAAGTAATCCGCATGGAAGACTTCTTCGTTGACTTCAATAGATGAATCATCCAAAAAACGAGCGGTTCCTGAAAGATGATCGATTTCAGCTTCTGCTAATTGTTTTTTTCGGCTTTCTGGGACTGGATCCGTAAATGTTCGTTTGAATTTTTGAAGTTCTTCCCAGTTGGCAGTTGGGATCTCGTTAAAACCTTTTCCACTCAATTGTTTTACCCGATTACGTGCCTCTACTGCACTTAACAAGACTTTTTTAGGATCACATCCACGGTTAGGACAAGTCCCGCCCCATAGATCTTCTTCGACCACTAGTACTGTTTTACCTGCTTCTTTCAATCCATAAGCAGCACTTAAGCCGCTCACACCTGAACCGATGATGATTGCATCATATGTTTTCATTTCCTTCCTCCTCTCGACTTAAAAAAGCAAAGATTTCTTTACTTGTCAGCGACCCAATACTTCTTTGCTTTTCTACTATCACAATGCTTGGATACACCGAAAGAAGCGAATATACTTCTTTCATAGGCGTATCAAAGCAAACTTGTTGACGAGCATTTTCTGGTATTTCATTTAAGAAATATCCATTGACGACTAAATCTTCTACTCGCCACTCTTTCGTCTGTTTCGGTTCATCAAAGAAATGCCGAACGTAGTCGTTTTTAGGATTCATCAATAACTGCTCTGGTGTGTCACATTGGATAATTTCTCCATCCTTCATAAATGCAATACGATCACCTAGCTTGATTGCTTCTTCCATATTGTGCGTAACGAAAACGATGGTCGTGCCCAATTCTTCGTGTAAGGACAAAACCAATTCTTGTAATGAGTTTCTTGAAATCGGATCTAATGCGCTAAATGGCTCGTCCATCAAAATCACATCTGGGCTTGCAGCAATAGCTCGGATGATCCCGATCCGTTGCTGTTCTCCTCCAGACAACTCTCTAGGCATACGATCTCGATAAATATCAGGAGATAAGCCAACTTTTTGAAGAAGTTCATCTACACGGTCTGCTCTTTTCTGCTTTTCCCAACCTAACATTTCAGGGATGACTTCAATATTTTGCTTGACTGTCATGGTCGGGAACAAAGCGATTTGCTGCAGCACATATCCCATATTCCACCGCATTTTCTGCAGATTATATTCATTTAACGATTTTCCTTTGAAGTAGATGTCTCCTGCTGATGGTTTAGATAATCCATTGATCATTTTCAAAGTAGTTGTTTTTCCACTACCGGAAGGACCAACCAAAACAAAGATTTCTCCTTTTTTGATTGCCAGATTTAGGTCATCGATGACATACTTTCCATCATACTTTTTTTGCACATGTTTGAACTCGATTAATTTAGTCACTGATCTTCCTCCTTTACTAATCCTTCATTTTTCAGGAAGATTCGTGCTACTTCTGTCGGCTTTTTCTTTTCGACATTGACTTGGTAATTCATATCAATCATTTGATCCTCTGTTATTTTTCCGCTTAATTTATTCAGTGCTTTAACGATTTCAGGATGTTCTTTAGCAAAATCTTTTTTCATCAGCGGTGCGCCTTGATAAGCTGGGAATAACCCTCGATCATCTTCTAGAGTCACTAGATCGTACTCCTTGAGCTGGCTATCTGTGGAATAGGCATCCACAATATTGACATCTCCATTATTGATTGCTTGGTAACGCAAACTTGGCTCCATGCTTTGTACACTTGAAAAATTCAAGCCATATGCTTCTTGGATTCCTTTATATCCATCTGAACGATCAATAAATTCCAGTGTGAATCCCGCTTTGATCTGATCAGAGATAGCTGCCAAATCGGAAATCTTTTTAAGTTGATGTTCGTTCGCAAAAGATCTCTTGACTGCCAAGGCATACGTATTTTGGTAAGCCATTGGTTTTAATAATGTCATATCGAATTGCTTATTCAATAATTCTTCTGCTTCGTCATATGTTTTTTCTTTTGTCAAATCAGCACTTTTCATTGCTTCAGGTACCTTCACCAAGCTTTCTAGGACAGTACCTGTGAACTCAGGATAGATATCGATTTGACCTTGATCCAGTGCATTGAACAAAAAACTCGTCTTGCCAAAATTCGGTTTTAATTCAACTTCTGTTTTTGTGTTGTCTTCAATCAATTCTTTATACATTTGGATCAGGATTTCAGGTTCCGCTCCTAATTTTCCAGCAATCGTGATGGTTTCATTTTTAAACAAGGCAGACTGATATAAAGAAACGCCGCCAAATAAACACACCACTGCTGCTAAAGTAATGATGGAATATCGAGGTTTCTTATGCTGCAACCAGCGAATCAGTCCGCTGAATATAATTGCAAGCAAGGCAGAACTGATCGCACCAATCAATGTCAAAACAGGTGTATTTCGGTCAATACCTAACAAAATAAATGTCCCTAATCCACCTGCTCCGATCAATGCTGCCAAAGTAGCCGTACCGATGATTAAAACTAAGGCAGTTCGGATACCTGAGATAATGACAGGTAATGCGATGGGAAGCTCTACTTTCAGCAAGCGTCTCATTCTGGACATACCAAATGCTACCGCTGCTTCTTCAATAGACGGGTCAATTTCAGCTAGACCAATATACGTGTTTTGGAAAATCGGAAGCAAAGCGTAAATAACAAGTGCAATCAATGCTGGAACAGTTCCGATCCCTACAAATGGGATAAGTAAACCTAATAAGGCAAGTGAAGGAATCGTTTGGAGCACACCCGTGATCTGCAATAAGACTTCTGCCATTTTTTTATGATTGGCTGCCCAAATCGCTAAAGGAATAGCAATCAGTGCTGCAATCAGCAAAGAAATGAGAGAAATGGACAGATGTTGAAATGCAGCTTCCAGCAACTCGCCTTTTCTTTCACTTAATGTTTGTATAAAATTATTCATGCGACCTTCCTTTCTGTTATTCTTTAAGTATAAACATTTCTTTCCTTTTTCCCAACTAACTTGTCTTGCCTTAACCTTACAGCACGAACAAAAAAAAGAAAAAAATACCTCTAAATATGCTGACAAAAAAAGAATCCAAGCAACAAAGTCGGATCAACTTTTTGGTTCTCGTTTTTTCACTACGAATACCATAAAAATCTATACGAAATTGTCACTTGGAATCAGCTATATCTTTTTTACACACACAACTTTTATTTTAATAAAAAGAAACAGCCAATAAAGTAGAAATCTCGTGGGGGAGAACACCTTTATTGGCCTGTTCAACGAATATTATACTGTATCATGACACTTTTTTGCCAAAAATGTAAAAAACGGTTGTTTTGACATCATAAACGTCTTGTTTTCTTATTTTTACTTATATCACCACTTTATTTTCTATCTCTTTCACTCCATAAAGCGGAATGAGTTCTTCTTTTGACTGATAATAAACAGCTTTCTCACGGTTCTTCATCAAAAAAAGAAAGATGTCTTTCATAGCAAGTGGTGCTTTGCCGTGTTCAAATAAAAAGATAAATTGATTTGCTTTATTTATCTGGACCATTGTCACAGGCACCAGTTTTTGTTCTTGAGCCAAAAAAACTCCTTGATACTCTGTTTTTTTGGGTGATTTTGTAAGAATTGTCAATAAGTCTGCTGCTCGCATTTTTCCACTCCTTATTTGATAAATAAAAAGAAACAGCCAAAAATAATTTTTTTTCATTTTCCTCTTGAAGTAAGAGTATAAGTCAGTATAATAAAGAAGTTGCTGAAAATTTTCAAAAGAAAAGAGGCTAGAAATGAAAAAATTAAATTTATTTACAGAATTGTGCGGAATCATTTTAGGCGCAGGAATCTACGGATTAGCTGTGACAGGAATCAATATTCCATCTAAGCTGGCAGATGGTGGGGTTACTGGTATTGCTTTGCTTTTGCATAATCTTTTTGGATTCGCTCCTTCTGTCACTTCACTGCTTTTTAATTTACCTTTATTGCTTATCTCATTGTTTCTTTTTGGAAAACACGCTTTTCTCCGGACGATCGTCGGAACATTTGCGCTAGTTTTCTTTTTACATTTATGGGAGAGCCTTCATATACATTTTGCTGTAGATAGTCTACTGATCAATAGTTTGATGACAGGTATTCTTTCTGGCATTGGTTGCGGTCTCGTCTTTCGATTCGGCGGAAGCACAGGCGGAACAGATATCATTTATCAAGCCATTGAAAAATATTTTCATATTAAGATTGGCAAAAGTCTTTTCTTGATTACTTTTGGTATTTTAGTTGTCTCCTTGCTTTATTTGGATCTCACACATTTTCTGTATACATTACTTAGCTGTTCTATTCTATCTTATACATTGAATAAAGTGAAGTATCTGGAAATTGGATCTGTTTTGCCCCAATTGGAAGCAAAACAGACTACAGAAACATTTGAACCACTTGATCCTCTTGAACAGTTAGAGCACTGATTCTTATTTTTCACTACTTTATTTAATTTACAGAAATATCATTATGTAAACTAAAATGATATTATTCAGTAAAATCTTCTTTATAAAAAAATAAACTATTTTTGCAAACGATCTGCGAAAATAGTTTGTTTTTTTATTTTGCCATTATTTTCTTACTTATTGGGAGAAAAAATTCGCTTAAACTCAAAAAAATTTGAGGATACGATATAAACTTTCGGATAGAGTATAAAATAAGGAAACGCCGCAGCGTTTCCTTTCCAACTGTAGCCGAATATAAATTTGTATATCACTTATTTAAAATAGCTATTTTCTCCCAAAGAGTTTCCTTGATCATCGATCAATCCTTGTAATGAGCGTTCTAAGATACCATGGCTTTTTTTCGATTTTTTTTCTTCTGACTGCTTTGTTTCCTCTAACGTTTTTGTTCGATTGAATGTTCGTACAGACGGCTCACCATTTCTTTTTTCTTGATACGGCGTCGGTTCTGTATCGAACAACAGATAAGAGTCATCCGTTTTTTTCATCGATTCGATTAAATGATCCTCAGAAATTTTGCTTTCTCTAGGGTCTGGGATAATCGATGCGGGTACATATTTAGGAACAAAATAAGAACGCTCCCGCACCTTCGTGTCAACAGATGCGTTTCGTGTAGTATGCTTGGACTCTGTCCTTGTTTCACTTTGTCTGACAGAACGAGAGGAATCACCAAAAAGTTTTTTTCGTCCTGTCGATGTGATTTCTGATTGGTAATGGCCGGTATAATCCGGTAATTTTCCTTTATGCTTTTCCAAATTTTCCTTACGCGGAGCTGACTTCAATCCATTTGTTGCACGACGCTTGCGACGGATTTTCTCGGTGTTCGTGTTCGTGAAATGAAATTCTTTCATCTGTTCAAACGGGGACTGATTCTGTTCAGTCAAAAGATCTTCTTGTCCGTCAAATAATACTCGCTTCTTGTCGTTGGTTAATTTTACGCCTAACTCATCATCGTACGCAGGAAAACGGAAATGTTTTCGTCTGATTTCTTTCATTCAAACCATCCTTCTCAAAAATGGAACTTTTCTCAATAATAGCACAGATTCATTGTTTTCAGTAGCAATGCGCTGATTATTTTAAGAAAATAGCGATGAATTTCATAAATATATATATAGTAATAAGACTTAATTCGTTGTCTCTCTGATAACTAGTTCAGGAAAAAAACGACGATAACCTTGACTCGCCCCTTTTTCTTCTATTTTTTTTAACAACATTTCTCCACATACTTCACCCATACGTATAATATCTTGCTTGATCGTTGTCAATTTAGGTGAACTGATTTGGTCTAAAAATACCCCATCAAATCCAATCACACCAAATTCTTCGGGCAAGTGTCCTCCAGCATTTATAATCCCTCTTACTGCTCCTAGTGCTAGCCGATCTGAACTACATACAAAACAAGTTTTATCTGTAAAATCTGCCCAGTTTTCTGTCATATATCTTTCTACTTCTGTCGAATGATTTGGAAACCGCAAGATTTTACTAGGAAGATCAACTTCCTTCATCACAGATAAATAACCAGTTTCCCTTGAAATTTCAAAAGGCTCGTCCACTTCGATACCGATATAAATAATCGTTTGATAATCTCTTTCTAAGGCATATTGCGTTGCTTTTGCTGTACCATATTCATTATCGCTGTCTACATAATCATATCCTTCAGAATTTTCCCCAAACAAGACAACTGGTTTTTCCAAACGGTCGATCCAATCGAAGTCTTTTTTTCTGACACCTGTGATGATGTATCCATCACAAGAACCGACGTCGAAGGCATCATTTGTAACTAATTGGAGAGAATAATGCGCTTTACCGATCCGTTTAGCGATTCCCATCAGCAAATTCATGTAATAGGGCTCAGTTGTGTCGATTTCTTCCAGTATAAATAATTTGATGATCTGCGACCGATTCGTGACAAGTGCTTTTGCAGCAATATTTGGACGGTAATCCAGTTCAGCCATTGCTGAGAAAACTAACTCTTTCAATTCGTCAGTCACCTGTTCCGGATGATTGATGACTCGAGAGACCGTCATTTTTGAAACATTGGCACGTTTTGCAACATCTGCTAAAGTGGGCATGCTCTCTTCCTTTCTAACATGTTGTCATTCTTACTATCAATTATACCAAATTTTCCTAACAGAGTTTATTATAGCCCAAAATAAAAAACGGAAAATCCTCTATCGTCATGAGTGATTTTCCGTTTCAATTATTTATACTTTTTTATCAAATTTTTTGCTAAAAAAGTGGAAGCTTCTTCCATTAGTGGTATTTGTACCATATGTCGCTGTGTTTTTGAGGAACGAAAAACAATTTCTTTTCCGTAAGACTTATGCCAATTTTTTTCTACAAATCGTTCCGTTTGTATATAAGGGATTTTTTCGTCAGCTTGTCCATGCCAAAAGAACAGAGGACGTCCAGCTAACTTTTCCGGCTGCAATGACAAATCATAGCTCTTAACCCATGAAATCAAATCAAAATAGTCTTTTGGTACGACATAATTATATTCCGATGCGCGCCTTACGATTTCTTTTCCATATTCCAAAGGTGCAGGGGAACCCATCAAACACACGCCCGCTACTATATGAGGATGTTTAGCCAACAAGGCGCATGTTGTCATTCCCCCCATCGAAACCCCGCCAACTGCAAGCTGATCATGTAGAAGACCTCTTTTTTCTAAATGCTTGATAAGTGTGTCAAATTCAAACAGATTTCCGTAGATACTATCCCAAAATGTATAGGATGGAATAGAAGAAACCGGCTGTTTGCGCTCCCCATGATTCATCGCATCTGGTAGGATCACACGAATGCCCTGCTGCGCAATTTTTCTTCCTTGCGTCAAAACTAACTCCTTACTTGTCTGCCATCCGTGATAATAGATGACAACGGGAATACGTTCCTCTCTTAATTCTTTCAGAACAACTTCTAACACTGGAATATGATGGACAGAACGTTTCAATATAATTGGATTCAATTGTTACTCACCTATTTTCATTAAATTTCCTGATCGCCATAGCAACCATGCTCCAACAGTTGTCTGGAACAGGTTCAGTGTACCAAATAATATAAATGCAGGACTGAATGGCTCGGGAAATAAGCACAGAGAACAAAGTCCCACCACTCCTAATGCTAGCGAAAGGAGTGGATAAATAGAAAAATTCAAAAAACTGGCAACGCTACCGAAAATATTACCAATAAACAGTATCAAAAAGAAAAAAACGCTTAAAATTAAACCATCTGTCAGCGACATCTGAAAAACAATGTTCTCTACCTCAATTGGCTGTTGAATCGAATAGACACCTAAGTATATACTGAGAAGGAGACTTAGCACGTGGCTGGCACAAAACACACGATTGACCGTTTTCATTTTAATCACCTAACCTATCTTTATAATTCTATTATAATCATTTTATCATTTTTTTGTATGTATAAAGTTTCAATTTTTCTTCACTTACGATTTTTTTTGATATTGTTGTTATATAAATGAAAGGAGTTTTACAAATGATTGATCCAAAAATGTTGGGGATGATCTTCCTCATTAATTTTGCTTATATCACTCTGAACACGTTACGTTTCATGTTGACAATGAAAGGCTATCGACTGATTGCTCCACTTGTCAGTATGGTCGAGATCACGATTTATATCGTCGGCTTATCCCTTGTTTTAGATCGTTTAGATAATCCACTGAATTTATTTGTCTATGCGTTAGGTTACGCAGTAGGTATCAGTGTCGGAATTTTGATTGAAGACAAATTGGCATTAGGATACATCATGGTCACAACGATTTTGCCAGCAAATAGCGCAGAAGATAAAAGTTTGCCGGGTATACTGAGAGAACACGGTTATGGTGTGACACAGACTTCTGCAATGGGGCTGGAAGGTGAGCGGCTAGTTCTCGAAATACTTTCTCCTAGAAAAAGCGAACGTGAACTGTATCGCCTGATCAAAGAAATCGAAGAGCGTGCTTTTATCATTTCTTATGAGCCAAAATATATTTCAGGTGGTTTCTGGACTAAAAAAGTGAGAAAACGACAAGGAAAATAACTCACAAACTTAAAAACTGTCTAATATCTAAATTAAATTTTAAATGTTAGACAGTTTTTATTTATTATTTTGATTAAAAAACATCGACATATACTCATCAATTTGTTATTATACTTTATATACTTATCAATTTAATTTGGAGATATTATGGAAATTCAACGTAGAACCACTAATTTTTTACATTTAGGCTCTTTTTTTGCAACTTTGACGATCTTATTTTTTCTATGTTATTCATACCTTAAGACCTCACATGCGCCTTCTAGTGCATTAGGCTGGTTGCTTTTGGATCATTCTGATATCACAGAAGCCGAAGAAAATCCGTTTTTTTTGATTTTGTCTTCTCTTTGCGGCTTACTGTTTTCTGTTTATTTCGGTGCCTATTTTTTTCATCGACATCCTGGTACGTTAAACGAAGCTTCAAGCGTATTGATTGCATTTAAAACGTTTTCTTTTTTAGCAATTCTTTTTTATTCGTTTAATCACAATACGCTTTTCTTCTTTATCATGAATGGTTTAGTCGTGATTTTATCCATTTTTACTTATTTTATTTTTTCACTCATTTTTAGCCAATTGAAATGTCCGCTCTTCTTTCGATTAGTTCCTGTCACCTGTTTTATTTACAGCTTGTTTTCCTTTTTTGTCCTTGCTTTAATGCCACTGACCAACCCTTCGACGATCCAAGTCGCAGGAAATCTGTTGGATATGCTCTTCATCGTCAGTCTAGGTGTATTTATGTGGCAAAGAAAAAACAAACAAAATAAAAAGCATTTTGAAGCCTGACTATTACGACTTCATAAATGCTTTTTTAGTTTTAAACACTTCAATCTAAAAGAATAACCCAAGATTGGATAAATTATTAATGACTCGCCATTCGTTTCTTAGTGATTCTGGATTATCAAATGGACTTCCTAATCTAATCAGCTAGTTCTTCCCATAAAATGCCATACTTGACTGAATCATAATATTGATTATTTAAAAATCTAACTTTTCTTATCACTACTTCCTTTGTCATTCCACATTTCTCACCATTTTTTTGCATTCCTTTGTTTCCAGACCATGTAGTGAATCTAATAGGTGGTAGATAGGCAAAATACTCAAATAATTCTTTTAACCATAAAGGAAGAGAAAGGCTCCTCCTGCAAGAGTCAGTATAATTTTTGCTTACTGCTCTCTTAGGTTTTACTCACTAAAACTGTTCCATATTCTTTGATATAAGAAAATGCATGCGGTATAAATTTCTTGCTCAGCTCAGAAAAGATTTGTCGTTTAAGAAAGGCCATTTCCTCCATTGTCAATGAAGGATCCAATGTTGGTAATTCAATCTCAAAATTGTTTTTTTCGACAATAGGTAATTCTAATGTGAATGATTCTTCTTCCTTTATAGTATTCGTCACAAGTAGAGACTGATGGAAAATACTAGGCCGGCGATTTTTATATTTATTCTTACGTATCCTGTCAACGATAACTTCTATTTGATCAAAAAAGTACGATTCATTTACGTCTCCAATAAGTTCGGCTAATTCTTTGAATGCCTTCGTTACAGGAAGCTGATTCTTCTGTACAAAAAAGTAATTAGCCAAAGTAAGCGGGAAGTGTTCTATAGAGGAAAGTGTGATAAAACGGTACTTCTCATTTCCTGCAGTTGTCCTCAGCAATTCTGTCTCTCGGCTGTTTCTTACTCCATAAAAATACGCTTCTTTCCGTTCATCTTCGAAACAATACGCCCAAATAACTTCTCCCATCGCTAATTTTTGTTCATCAACAGAGAGTCTCTTCAATTGTTCAGCTATGGTTTCAGCAGCCGAAGTGGCTTGTTGCAAGTAATCTTTAGGATCAAATATTGGAAAGTTCAAATGATATCTTCGTTCTTCCCTCTTGATTAATCCTGCATCGATCAATAAATCAAGAAAATGGGAAAATTTATTTTGCGAAAATTCTTTTTTCAATTCTCTTAGAATCGTTTCTTGTTCTCGATGTTCATATAGATAATCGGTCAATGAAGAAAAAAGCGGATCATCGGTCAGTTTTTGATAAAAGTTTTCCTTATTTTTTGAATAATAGTTCATATATGTTCTCTTTTCTATCCGTTTTATTTTACTTAAAAGGCTTTTACGTAAAAAGGAGGAAGAACAAGAGTCATAATTGACTGTTATTCTCCTCCATTTCTTCGGCCTTTAGTATGTTCTATGTTTCTTTTTATATCAATCGCTTATCCATTCATTTTGAATGCTTCATACTACCATTTGATTAGCTAAATACAGCCGTCAATTGAGGTACGACTTGTTTTTTACGTGAAACGACACCTTTAAGCAAAGCACGGTTGTTGGTCAAAGTTGTTTGGAAAGCTTCTTCTACTTTTTCTTTTCCTTTACCAGCAACAAGTAATTCTGAATCACTGTCTAAGATGTTTGTGACAACTAATACGAACAGATCGTAGCCATTTGCTTTCATTTCATCTTCCATTGCTGCTTCTAGCTCTGCTTGTCGATCCATCACTTCATTAAGGTCCACTGTATTGACTTGAGCGATACGAACGTTGGAACTGCCCATTGGGAAACTTTTTGCATCCAAATCAAGAAGAACCGCAGCTGATTTATCACTTAGATTTGTTCCTGCTTTCAACATTTCAAGTCCATAAGTGTTTAGATCGACTTCAGCGATTGCTGCAAGTTCTTTTGCAGCTGCTTCATCTTCAGGCGTACATGTTGGTGATTTGAACAACAATGTATCTGAAATGATAGCTGAGAGCATGATTCCTGCGATTTCTTTAGGAATTGTTACTTGGTTTTCTTTATATAGTTTTAAAATAATCGTACTTGTACATCCAACTGGTTCTGCACGATAGTACAATGGATTAGCTGTTTCAAAGTTTGCAATACGATGGTGGTCTACTACAGCTAAAATATTTACTTCGCTGATATCTGAAATACTTTGTTGGAATTCATTATGATCCACAAGCATGACATCTGCATTTTCTGCTTTAGCTGACTCTACTACTCGTGGTGCAGATAGCTGAAAGTGGTCTAATGCGTATTGTGTTTCTTCATTAGGTGTACCTAGAGCAACTGCTTCTGTTTCTTTACCTAATTCATTTTGCAAGTGTGAAAACGCAATGGCTGCCCCGATTGCATCTGTATCTGGATTTTGGTGACCAAAAACTAAAATTTTTGACATGTCATTCGCTCCTTTGTGATTTCTCCTATTTAATAATAGCAAAAAAACGGAAAGAAGCAATACTTATCTTCTTTCCGATGCGACCTATCGCGTTAAATATTTTGTATACTCTTCTGTATGAAGCAATCGTTTAGCATTTTCGACACGTTCTTTTGTAGGTGGTTCGATCCCTTCTAATGGATATTTCAAACCAAGTGTTTCCCACTTGTATTTTCCCATCGTATGATAAGGAAGAATCTCTACTCTGTCTACATTTGACAAGGTTTGAATAAAGTTGTCTAGTCGGATCAAATATTCATCATAATCACTTCGCTCAGGAACTAGTACATGGCGAATCCAAACCGGTTTGTTGATTTTTGACAAATATTGAGCCATTTCTAAAATATTTTCATTGTCCCAATGCGTTAGTTTTTTATGCTCTTCATTATCGATGTGTTTGATGTCAAATAACAGTAAATCTGTATACTTCATCAATTCTTGAAAACGTGAAAAGAAAGGTTCTTCATACGTAAAAGGTTTTCCGCATGTATCCAATGTAGTATGCATCTTCCGCTCTTTTGCTTTTTTAAATAGTTCGATCAAAAAATCGATCTGCAATAGAGGTTCTCCACCACTAACAGTAATACCACCTTTATCTCCCCAGTAAGGTCTGAAGCGTTCTGCTTTATCTAAAAGTTCATCTGCTGTGTATTCTTTCCCTCCGCCAATATTCCAAGTATCTGGATTGTGACAAAATTGGCAACGCATGCGGCATCCTTGCATAAACACGACAAAGCGCAGTCCAGGTCCGTCTACTGAACCGAAAGTTTCGATAGAATGAACATAGCCGATTGTTTTTTCTTCCATTTAAGTTCACATCTTTTCTTTGATTTCATTTTAAGTACAAGTTAGCTGTCGAAGCGAAGCTTTCTGAACAAAATTTTTCGCAATTGCCGCTTCGTTATGTGTAAAATTTACAGGGACGGAACATACAAGTCCTGCCCCTGTAAATCGTTTCTTTCAAATAAGCATACTGATTATTCGATTTTGATGCGATGGCTATTCAACGTCCTTTCGACGCTAAGTCGAAAAACTTTTTTCACGAACTTTTTACATTCTGTCGTGTGAAGTTCTCATCAAGACATCTAATTGTTGTTCTCTTGTCAAGTCACGGAATTTAACTGCATAACCAGATACCCGGATCGTCAAGTTCGGATATTTCATTGGATTTTCCATTGCATCACGCAATAAATCATTACTGAATACATTGACATTCAAATGATAAGCTCCTTTTGAGAAGTATCCATCTAAGACATTACGCAAGTTTTCGATTCTTGTATCTTGTTCTTTTCCAAGACCTGAAGGATTGATTGTTTGGGTATTTGAAATTCCATCCAATGCACAGCCGTAATTCATTTTAGCTGTTGAGTTCAGGCTAGCTAATAACCCACTTTGTTCCGCATTGTAACTTGGATTTGCTCCTGGCGCAAGTGGTTTTCCAGCTTCACGGCCATCAGGAGTATTTCCTGTATTTTTACCGTAAACAACATTTGAAGTAATCGTCAATAATGAAGTTGTTGGTTTTGAGTTGCGGTAAGTTTTATGACGTTTGATTTGTCCCATGAAGTATTCCAAGATCCATGAAACTAATTCATCTGCACGGTCATCATCATTTCCGTATTTAGGGAAGTCGCCATCCACTTCAAAATCAACTGCTATTCCTTTTTCATTACGGATTGCTTTTACTTTTGCATATTTGATCGCTGACAAGCTGTCTGCCGCATGAGAGATCCCAGCAATACCTGTAGCAAATGTGCGTTGCAAGTCAGAATCCATCAAAGCCAGCTGAGCTGCTTCATAAGAATATTTATCATGCATATAATGAATGATGTTCAACGTATTGACATATAGTTCTGCTAACCAATCCATCATATTCATGAAGTTATGTTTCACTTCTTCAAAGTCTAGTATTTCTGATGTGATTGGACGATATTCTGGTCCAACTTGGGCGCCAGTCACTTCATCGACTCCGCCATTGATGGCATATAATAGTGTTTTAGCCAAGTTAGCACGAGCGCCAAAGAATTGCATGTCTTTTCCGACAACTGTTCCTGATACACAGCAAGCAATCGCACAATCATCAGAACCCCATTGTTCACGAAGCTGATTATCATTTTCGAATTGAATCGAAGAACTTTCGATAGCGATTCTGCTAGCATATGTTCTGAATCCTTCTGGAAGGTGTTCAGAATACAAAACAGTCAAGTTTGGTTCTGGTGAAGGTCCCATATTTGTTAATGTATGAAGCAGACGGAAATCATTCTTTGTAACTAATGAACGACCATCTAATCCCATACCTGCAATGGATAAAGTAGCCCAGATAGGGAATCCTGAGAATAATTGGTTATATTCAGGTGTACGCGCGAATTTGACCATACGTAATTTCATTACTAAGTGGTCGATCAATTCTTGTGCTTCTTTTTCTGTGATTACTCCATTATCCAAATCACGTTGGATATAGATATCAAGGAATGCTGAGATACGTCCGATTGACATCGCAGCACCATTTTGTGATTTGATTGCTGCTAAATATCCGAAGTATAGCCATTGGACAGCTTCTTTTGCATTTGCAGCTGGTTTAGAAATATCATAGCCATATTTCGCAGCCATTTCTTTCATTTGCGCTAATGCACGATATTGTTCAGTGATTTCTTCACGTAAACGAATCACTTCTTCACTCATTGTATGATAACCAGTCATATCATGATCTTTTTTCTTTTGTTCCATCAAATAGTCGATTCCATACAATGCCACACGACGATAGTCACCGATGATACGTCCGCGACCGTAAGCGTCTGGAAGCCCTGTAATGATTTTGTTTTTACGAGCAGCACGCATTTCAGCAGTATAAGCGTCAAATACACCTTGATTATGTGTTTTGCGCCAGTCAGTGAAAATATGTGTCAATTCATCGTTTGGTGTATAGCCATTGCTTTTTAGCGCATTGTTAGCCATATTGATTCCGCCGAACGGCATGAATGCTTGTTTCAAAGGTTTGTCTGTCTGTAGACCGACGATTTTTTCCAAATCTTTATCCAAATAGCCTGCATCGTGTGAAGTAATAGTTGATACGATTTCTGTGTCCATATCATAGACACCGTTACGCTCGAATTGGATATCATTTAACTTTTGCAATTCATCCCATAATTTTTCTGTTGCTTCTGTTGGGCCTTCCAAAAAGCTGTCATCACCGCGATATTCAGTGTAGTTATTTTGAATAAAGTCTCTAGTGTCTACGCCTTCTTTCCATTTGGTACCTTTAAATCCATTCCATTGCTCCATTGTATGGACCTCCTAAATTTCTGTTTTATGTAACAGTTTTTACGTGATTAGTATAACACAGCACCCTATCTTTGCAAGGGTTTTCTTGTTTTTTATTTAACAATTTTTATGTTTTATTTACATATATTTAAATCAACGTTGACATACCAACATTTAAGCATTGTGAACACTTTCATCTTTTTTTTGCAAACGTATAAGGATTTATTAAAAATGAATGAAAAAGAGACGCCACCTGTATTAATACAGATGGCGTCTCTTCATTAAAATACTACAACAGTTACGACTCGATGAAAATCTCAGGAGCATCGATAACTTCGATGACTTCTCCACCTTTTTTCTCATCCATCGCAAATGATCCATTCGATGTTCGATCACCTATAGGGAAATCAGTTGGGTCAATCGTTAACTGCTGCCCTTTTTGATTCATCAAGGTTATTTCTTTTGATCTTCCTTCCGACATATAGATAATACGGTGCGGATTTTTTTTCAGCTCACGCATGACCGTCACTCCCCGCTTCGCACGTGAAGTTTGGCTGATTTCTTGAGCAAGCATGCGTTTAACAGCTCCTCGCTGAGTAACGATTACGATCGGCGTATCACCTTCTGCTAACACAAGCAGCCCGTTGATAATCCTATCTCCATCTTTCAAATTCATAGACTTCACTCCAGCTGCCTTTGCTCCAACAACGGGAACATCTGTTAAAGGATAGCGCAAACCCATTCCTTGATGCGTTACTAAGAAAACATCTAAGCCTGGCTGATCTTCTTTCAGATACACAGCAATCAGTTCATCTTCTTCCGCCTTTAGCTTCATACAGCTGAGCGGACGGCTCTTATAGGTGCGCCATGGTTCGAACTCTGTCATTCGTGTTTGCTTGATCAATCCATTCTTGCTGATGAATACAAATGTTTTCTCTGCTTGAATTTTTTGATATGGGAAAACAGCTAAAATCGATTCGTCTACAGACAGATTGGAGATTGTTTGAGAAATGTGCTCACCAGCATCTTTCCATTTCAAATCGGGTAGTTCATGGACAGGGCGGTAGATCACATTTGCTTTATTTGTGATCAGAAGAACATGGTCCAATGTACTCAATTCACCTGAGTATAGCAAGTAGTCGCCTTCTCGCATCCCGATTTCTTCTGGTTTGGAAGCACTATAAGAACGAAGGCTTGTTCGCTTCACATAGCCTTCTCGCGTCACACTGACAATTACGTCTTCTTGTGCCACTAAGACTTGCGTATCAATTTTGATTTCTTCGATTTCGTCTTCGATTGTCGTTAGACGAGCGGAAGAATAATTTTTTTTCACTTCTCGCAATTCTTTTTTCATAACAGAGAAAAGCTCTTTGTCATTTGAAAGGATTTTATTCAACTCTGTGATTTGCGCAATCAAGCTTTCGGATTCCTTTTGAAGCTCTGTGATATCCGTGTTCGTCAAACGGTATAATTGCAATGTGACAATTGCTTCTGCTTGTTCTTCTGTAAATTGAAAGACGTCGACTAAATTCTTTTTGGCGTCTTTTTTGTCTTTACTTTCACGAATCGTTGCGATTACTTCATCCAGAATCGATAAAGCTTTCATCAATCCTTCTACGATATGCTGTCTTTTTTGAGCTTTGGCTAAATCGAATTGACTACGTTTTGTTATGACTTGCTTTCGATGCTCGATATAACTTCTTAAAATGTCTTTCAGTCCAACTTGATGCGGAGTCATATGGTCTATAGCGACCATATTGAAATTGTAATTGATCTGTAGCTCAGTGTTTTTGAACAAATAATTCAAAATTCCTTGAGCATTGGCGTCTTTTTTCAATTCGACGACAATTTGCAGACCTGTTCTATCACTTTCATCTCGTACTTCAGCTATTCCATCGATTTTCTTATTCAAACGGATCTCATCCATTTTTTTCACCAAGGTCGCTTTATTTACTTCATATGGGATTTCTGTGATCACGATTTGCTGTTTATTACCCTTCATTGCCTCTATCTTTGTTTTCGAACGAAGAATAACTTTTCCTCGCCCTGTTTCATAAGCTTTTTTGATTTCATCTTTTCCTTGCAAGATCCCTCCTGTTGGAAAGTCAGGTCCAGGAATATATTCCATCAATTTTTCAAGGCTCGCTTGTGGATGATCGATCATATAGATTGTGCCATCGATCACTTCAGCTAAGTTATGAGTCGGGATTTCTGTTGCATATCCAGCAGATATACCTGTCGATCCATTGACGAGAAGGTTTGGGTATCGAGCTGGAAGGACTGTTGGTTCTTTTTCTGTATCATCAAAATTCCACACGAGATCGACTGTTTCTTTTTCGATATCTGCTAGCATCTCTCCACTTAACTTGGATAATCTGGCTTCAGTATAACGCATCGCAGCAGGTGGATCACCGTCCATACTCCCGTTATTCCCGTGCATTTCGATCAGTACTTCCCGCAACTTCCAGTCTTGGCTCATGCGGACCATCGCTTCATAAATACTGCTGTCACCATGAGGATGATAATTCCCCATGATATTTCCGACAGATTTTGCTGATTTACGGAATCCTTTGTCATACGTATTGCCATCTTTGTTCATGGCAAATAATATCCGGCGTTGCACTGGCTTCAATCCATCACGGATATCAGGCAGTGCACGTTCTTGGATAATATATTTGGAATAACGTCCGAAGCGGTCACCCATCACTTCTTCTAAAGTTAATTCTTGTACTTCTTGTCGATTTTCCATCAGGTGACCTCCTATTCTACTTCAAATAACTGATTGTTTTCATTTTTATCTGCTCGTTCTTCATCTAATAAATCATTAGAAACTGAAGGAGAGATTTCAGTATCCTCTTTTTTATCTAAGATACTGCCATCTTCTTCGAGCGTAAATTGCACGTGATTTTCGATCCATTTTCTTCGAGGTTCTACTTTGTCACCCATCAGTGTGGTTACTCGACGTTCAGCTTGCGCAGCATCATCGATACGGACGCGGATCAACGTACGGGAAGTCGGATCCATCGTTGTTTCCCACAATTGTTCCGCATTCATCTCTCCAAGTCCTTTATATCGCTGCAGCATATATCCTTTGCCGACTTTTTTAATCATTGCTGCCAATTCGTCATCTGTCCACGCATATTCAATGACTTGCTTCTTTCCTTGTCCTTTGGATACTTTATATAAAGGCGGTAACGCGATATATACTTTCCCAGCTTCAATCAGCGGTTTCATATAACGATAAAAGAAAGTAAGCAGTAATACTTGAATATGGGCGCCGTCTGTATCCGCATCGGTCATGATGATTACTTTGTCGTAATTACAGTCTTCGATAGAAAACTCAGGACCGACTCCTGCACCAATCGTATAGATCATCGTATTGATTTCTTCATTTTTCAAGATATCTTGCATTTTAGCTTTTTCGGTATTGATGACTTTTCCTCGTAAAGGTAGAATTGCTTGGAACTTTCTGTCTCTTCCTTGTTTAGCAGATCCGCCAGCAGAATCCCCTTCGACTAAATACAATTCATTTTTCTTAGGGTTTCGGGATTGTGCGGGTGTCAATTTTCCTGAAAGAAGAGATTCGCCTTTTTTACGCTTCTTCCCATTTCGGCTTTCTTCTCTGGCTTTACGTGCTGCTTCTCTCGCTTCTCTGGCTTTGATTGCTTTACGGACCAACATCTGGCTCATTTCGCTATTTTCCTGCAAATAAAAGCCCATTTGTTCACTGATGACGTTATCTACTACGGTACGAGCAACTGGCGTACCAAGTTTTTCTTTTGTTTGCCCTTCAAATTGCAGAAGATTTTCAGGTACACGGATAGAAAGTACAGCAGCTAACCCTTCTCTGAAATCACTACCTTCCAGATTCTTGTCCCGTTCTTTCAGCAAACCAACTTTTCTCGCATATTCATTATAAGATTTCGTCATCGCCGCTTTCATACCAGCTTCATGGGTTCCCCCATCTTTTGTCCGAACGTTATTGACAAAAGATAAAACATTTTCTGAATAACCGTCATTGTATTGATAAGCGACCTCTACTTCGATACCTTCTTTTTCTCCTGAAAAATAAACAACTGGTGTCAATGTATCTTTTTCTTCATTCAGATAATCAACAAATTCTTTGATTCCTTCTTCGTAATGAAAAATTTCCTTGACTGGTTCTTCTCCACGAAGATCAGAAAGAGAGATTTTAACGCCTTTTAGAAGAAAGGCAGATTCTCTTAACCGTTCGGCTAAAATTTCATATGAAAATTTCGTTGTACTGAATATTGTATCATCTGGTAAAAAATGGACAGTCGTCCCGTTTGCTTTTTTTGTTTTTCCTATCTTTTTCAACGTACCGTCAGGTTTACCGCCGTTTTTAAATTTCTGCTGATACTCTACGCCATCTCTAACGATCGTTACAGTTAGCCATTTCGATAAGGCATTTACCACACTGGCTCCTACACCGTGCAGTCCACCAGAAGTTTTGTACCCTCCTTGACCAAACTTTCCGCCAGCATGCAGCACAGTAAAAATCACTTCAACTGTTGGTATTCCGGAAGCATGCATTCCTACAGGCATCCCACGTCCGCTATCTGCAACAGTTATACTATTGTCTTCATGGATGGTCACATCAATCTCACTGCCATAACCTGATAATGCTTCGTCAACTGCATTATCGACGATTTCATAGACTAAATGATGCAAGCCTCGGCTGTCAGTGGATCCAATGTACATCCCTGGTCTTTTTCTAACTGCCTCTAATCCTTCCAATACTTGGATGGACGAGTCATTGTATTCGTTGTTTACTTTTTTTGCCAAGGCAAACGCTCCTTCAATAATACTTTGCGGCAAAACCGCACCACGATTATCATACTAGAAAAGGTCGTGAAAAAAAAGAGGGTAGACGAGAAATCAATTTTAATTATCTCCTAACCGCTTTTTCGACATTCCCCTCTATCGATCATCTCTTCTTTGTGGTCATTTTTATTTTTGGTTTTCTTTCAACTTACCAAGTTCAATCTTAATACAACGATCCATTACGATATCTGTACGTCCTGCTTTTCTTAGCATCTCAGCTGCTTCTTTGTTTTCAATCCCTAATTGTGCCCAGAACACTTTAGCATCAGTTTTCAAAAAATCATCTGCTATTTCAGGTAAAAATTCACTCCGTCTAAATACATCTACGATATCGATTGGATTATCGATTTCTGTCAAATTCGCATAGACTTTCTCGCCTAGAATTTCTTCACCAGCCAATAATGGATTTACTGGTATGATTTTATATCCATTGTCTTGCAATACCTGTGCAACCATGTAACTTGTTCGTTCTGGTTTATTGCTCAAGCCTACGACGGCAATATTTTTTGCTTCTTCCAAATAGTTGAAAATCGTTTCTTGTGTTGGATTTTTTACAGACATTTCTGCCACCCCTTGCTTTTCTTTTTATTCCATCTATTATACTTGTATCTTTCATTTTTTCAATTGTTCCTGTTACCTATTCATGCTAAAATAAAGGATAGTTTTCAACTTGAAAGAGGGTAAAAAATGAAATTGATCTTATTACTTATTTTAGCATATCTTTTAGGTTCTATTCCTTCCGGTGTCTGGATTGGCAAATTGTTTTTCAAAAAAGATATCCGACAACACGGGAGCGGTAATACTGGAACGACCAATACATTTCGTGTATTAGGCAAAACAGCCGGGATTGTTGTCCTGCTTATGGATATTTTAAAAGGTACATTGGCTACTTGTTTGCCGATGATCTTCCACCTTTCTGGGATTAACCCTCTTTGGTTTGGGGTATGCGCCATTCTTGGCCATACATTTCCGATTTTTGCTGGGTTCAAAGGAGGAAAAGCTGTTGCGACAAGTGCAGGAATGCTTTTAGGATTTAATCCTGTATTTTTTGTTTATTCTTGTATCATCTTTATCGTTAGTTTATTTTGTACAAGTATGGTGAGTTTGAGCAGTATGATCAGTGCAGTATTGATCACTTTATCTACGATCGTCCTTCCTTATGTAGCTCCTGTGATTTTGGCTAAGCCCAATTGGTTACTGACGATCATTGCCTTTTTAGTTTCTTCCTTTATCTTTTATCGGCATAAAGACAATATCAAGCGTATCAGAAACCATACTGAAAGTCGAATCCCGTTTGGTTTGAATAGCAGCAAGAAAAAATCCTGATACTTTTTCATTCCAAAGAGATAAAACGGGAGTGTGACAAATCGATGTCACACTCCCTTATTACTTACAGGATAGCTTTTTTACACACCTTGGTAAACGGTGTTCCCTGCTAACTTCTCGGTCACAACCTCTTACTTCACTGTGATGGAATATTTTGTCTTGAAGATTTCATGGGCACCTAGTTGATTGATCCCTACTTTTTCCATCAAGTTTCCACTACTGTTCACCGTGTCAGCGATTCCGCACCACGGTTCGATACAAACGAAAGGCGCTTCTTTTGGATAAGGAGACCAGATCCCTACATAAGGCATATCTTTATAGCTTAAAGTTACGCTATGGGAAGATTTTTCACTTCGAATGGCGTACGCATTTAGACCCCTTGTTTCAAAAACCAAGGCATCTTGCTCAAAAAGTTCACGATTCAAAGCCAGATTCGTATTTGTCTGACCTAACGTCTTTTGATCCATATCGATGAATGGGCCTTTCAATGGTAGGCGTAATCTTGATTTCAATGGAGAAAATGCCAGATAGAAATCTTCAAATGACAATCCTTCTTCAAGAGGTACATTGAAAGCAGGATGTCCACCGATAGAAAAGAACATTTCTTTTTCACCGGTATTTGCCACTTGATAATGAACCGTGATGCCGTCTCCTCCTAATTCATAGCTGATCACTAATTCAAAATCAAATGGATACTTTTCTAATGTCTCCGGCGTACTCCTTAAGATGAAACTAGCCATTTCTTGTCCATGTTCAATGACTTCAAAATCCATATCCCGAGCAAATCCGTGTTGCCCCATTTGATATGTTTTCCCTTGATAAACATACTGATCATCTTTTAAACGTCCAACAAAAGGGAATAAAACCGGTGCATGTCTGCCCCAATACGCTGGATCACCTTGCCAGATATACTCTAAACCATGTTCTTTTGATTTCAGACTGATCAATTCCGCACCGTGTTCAGCGATTTCGGCGATCAGCTGATCATTTTGAATAATAACAGTCATTGCCATTCCTCCAACTTCGACTTACTTTTTAAAATGGGAAGGCTGGAACAAACATTTCTATCTGCCCCAGTCCCCTTACTTCTAATAACTGTGTTTTGCTAACTCGTCTTTAAAACGGGAATTCAATACTTTTAAATAAGTTCCCTTCATGCCTAACGAACGAGATTCAATGATTCCAGCTGATTCCAATTTTCGTAAAGCATTGACGATCACAGAACGAGTGATGCCGATACTATCGGCAATATTAGAAGCAGTCAGACGACCTTCATCTCCATCCAATGCTTCAAAGATAGCTTGTACAGCCTTCAATTCGCTATAAGATAATGTGTTGATTGCCATTTGGACAGCCGTTGCACTCCGTACATCTGCTTCGATGCTTCGAGACTTCTGATAAAGGATCTGCATACCGACAACCGTAGCTCCATATTCTGCTAAGACTAGATCGTCATCTGCAAACGATTGTTCCATACGAGATAAGATAATCGTACCCAAACGTTCGCCAGCTCCAAAGATCGGAACGACAGTCGTCAGACCAAATGGATATTTCTCTCTTGACTCTACCGGAAATGCAGTAATATCACTAGTAATTGGGATATTAGATTCAGTTTTCATCAACTGTGCCACTGTATCAGTATAAGATTCAGGAAATTGTTTCTCAACAAACATTGTTTTGATTCGTTCATTGTTCACATCGTGACGTTCATTATAACCTAGTAATACTCCGTCACTTCCTATGATATAGGTGTTGCTGTCAAGAATACCACCTAGTGTGACAGCCATTTTATCGTAAGGCAAATCTGCTTGCATGTCAAAAGTATTCTTTTGCTGCAAAAGTGTGTTTATCTTGCGGGTTTTCGTTAGCAAGTCTGTCATTGTCGTCCTCCGATTTTTTATAAAATATAGCGACTTAAATCTTCATTTGCCGCAATTGAGCCAAGTTTGTCATCCACATATGCTTCTGTGATCGTTATTTCTCCCATTTGCATATCTGGTGCTTCAAATAATAGATCTTCTAGTAGTTTTTCCAAAATGGTATGCAGTCTGCGTGCGCCGATATTATCTGTGTCACGGTTGACATCGAAAGCGATTTGAGCGATCCGTTCAATTGCTTCTTTTGTAAACGTAACTGACACATTTTCTGTACCGATCAACGCGACGTATTGTTTTACTAAAGCATTATTTGGTTCGGTCAGAATCTTCACAAAATCTTCAGCTGTCAAATCATCTAATTCTACCCGTATCGGGAAGCGTCCTTGAAGTTCTGGAATTAGATCACTTGGTTTAGACAAATGGAAAGCTCCTGAAGCAATGAATAGGACGTGATCTGTTTGGATGATCCCGTATTTTGTGTTTACTTGTGAACCTTCGACAATTGGCAATATGTCTCTTTGGACGCCTTCTCTGGATACTTCTCCAGATTGCTGTGATTTAGAAGTGATCTTATCGATTTCATCGATAAAAATAATTCCACTTTCTTCCGCTAATTTGATTGCCTCACTATGGATATCAGCATCCTTGACTAATTTTGCTGATTCTTCCTTGATCAATAACTCTAAAGCTTCTTTGACTGTTACCGTCCGTTCCACTTTTTTCTTCGGTGTCAAAGCACCTAGAGTTTCATTTAGGTCGATCCCCATTTGCTCCAATCCATTGTTCATCATTGGTGCAGGTTTCTTTTGGTCTTCAACTTCAATGGTTACTTCACGACTATCCAGTAAACCCTTTTGTAGTTGTTCCAAGACTGTACGGCGATTGATTCGAATATCTTCTGTCACTTCTTCTTGCGGTTCAGCGGTATTTTGCTGACTAGCATTAAAAAGATTCATCATTTGTTCAAATTGATTAGTGGATTGTTTCTGTTCTTTTTTGATACCAGGTACCAAGATTTTTACCAAACGTTTTTCTGCATTTTTTTTAGCACTTGTGTATACACGGCTGTACTGCTCTTTTTCTACGATTTGGATCGCATTTTCTACTAAATCCCGAACCATTGATTCTACATCTCTTCCGACATAACCGACTTCAGTAAATTTTGTTGCTTCGACTTTGACAAATGGTGCATTGACGATTTTTGCCAAACGTCGTGCGATTTCTGTTTTACCGACCCCTGTAGGTCCGATCATCAGCATATTTTTTGGTGTAATATCTTGTTGCATTTTTTCATCTAACTGCAAACGGCGATAGCGGTTACGCAAAGCAACGGCAACAGATTTTTTTGCTGCGTGCTGTCCTACGATATATTCATCTAATTCACTTACGATTTGTCTTGGTGTTTGTTTTAATTCATACATATCTACTCACCTCTTACAGTTCTTCTACGATAATATTATGATTAGTAAAGATACAGATATCTGCGGCAATATTTAACGCATTTTCTGCAATTTCTTTCGCACTCATGTCGTTTTGAGCATAGTTTTTCATTGCTCGGGCTGCAGCCAACGCAAAATTCCCTCCTGATCCGATAGCTAAGATACCATCATCTGGTGTGATAACTTCTCCTGTACCTGAAACAAGAAGCATTTCTTTATCATTCATTACGATCAGCATCGCTTCAAGTTTTTGCATAGATTGCTGTGTCCGCCATTCTTGAGCTAATTCGACAGCTGCGCGTTGTAGATTCCCGTTATATTCGTTTAGTTTGCCTTCAAATTTTTCTTCTAAAGTAAACGCATCTGCAACACTTCCGGCGAAACCTACAACAACTTCTCCATTGTAGATACGTCGTACTTTCTTTGCAGTGCCTTTCATGACAACAGATTCACCCATTGTTACTTGGCCATCTCCAGCCATAGCAAATTTCCCGTCTTTTTCGACGGCACAGATAGTGGTTGAATGAAATGGTGATTCGACCATGTTTGTTTCCTCCTAAATTTGTTCTTTTCCTTATTTTTACGCTCTTGGATGGAAAGAACGATAGTTTTTTTGTAAACTTTCTTTTGTTACATGGGCATAGATCTGGGTAGTCGATAAATTGGCATGTCCTAGCAATTCTTGGACTGTCCGCAAATCTGCCCCATTATTTAATAAATGAGTAGCAAATGTATGGCGCAGCATGTGAGGATGGATATCACTATCCAAACTGCTTTTTTTGATCATTTGATTCAAGACATATTCAATTCCAGTAGGCGTGATTGGTTTTCCATGATGATTCACAAAAACGATATCATGCTCTTCGTGATATTTTGTCATCAATACCTGGCGGCCTTCCCTGAAATATTCTTGCAGAGCATCTTGAGCAAAAGAACCTAGAGGAGCATATCTCTCTTTGTTCCCTTTACCATGGATCAACATGACCTCTGAATCAAAATCAATGTCTGATACCGACAAACTGCTACACTCACTTAAACGGATGCCTGACCCGTAAAGGACTTCCAGTAAAGCGCGGTTCCTCAAATCCAAAGGACTATCTCCTGCTACGCTGTCAAAAAGTGCTTGCATTTCATTTTCATAAAAAAAACGTGGCAGTCTCAAATTTTTCTTTTTGAGATGAACGTAAGAAAATGGATTTTCTTTTATCACTTCTTCTTTGAGAAGATACTGATAAAACGAACGTAGGCTGGCTATCTTGCGACTGATAGAATTTCTGCTATAGCTAGGACGATGATCAGCTAATGCACTCAAATAGACACGAACCGTAAAATATTCCGCCTTCAGCAGATCAGCGTCTCCAGATTCCTCCAAAAAATGTTTGAAATGGAGAATGTCTTCTTCATATGCTTCTTTCGTTTTTTCTGAATATCCTCTTTCGACAATCAAATAACGCAAAAATTTTTGTTCCCACGTGGCTTCTGTCATTTTCTCACCTTCCTTTTGTCCCAGAGAATAATTTAGCACAGCGTTTATAAAAAGACAAATAAATTGTCAGAATTTAACCAATATTTCTAAGTTTGTTCACAATTGGCGCAATTCCTCACATTTTGTTTGAGAAATTCTTAAGAAAAAGAGCGAGACTATCCGTCTCACCCTCTTCATGGAGTTTCCTTACTCATTTGGGATTGCAGTTTTTTCTAATTCTGTTTTTATTGCCTCATTAGCTTTTAAAGCTCGTTGTGCAATTGCTTCATATCTTGCTTTTTTGTCTCGAATGCGCTCTGGCAGTTCAGGAAACAGACCATAGTTGGCATTCATCGGTTGGAAATGTTTTCCTTCCGCATGAGTAATGTAGTAAGCCATACTTCCAATAGCTGTTTCTTGTGGAAACTCGACTGGTTCCATTTCTTTTGCTAAGCGTGCGGCGTTGATTCCAGCAAGTAGTCCGCTCGCTGCACTTTCAACATAGCCTTCTACACCAGTCATCTGACCTGCAAAGAACAGATCTTCGCGTTTCGTTGATTGGTAAGTCGGTTTCAGCAATTCTGGCGAATTCATAAAGCTGTTTCGGTGCATCACACCATAGCGAACGAATTCAGCATTTTCTAACCCAGGAATCATCCGGAAAACACGTTTTTGCTCGCCCCATTTCAAGTGAGTCTGAAAGCCCACGATGTTGTATAAAGAAGCTGCAGCATTGTCTTGACGCAGCTGGATAACAGCATAAGGACGTTTGCCAGTTTTAGGATCTTCCAATCCAACTGGTTTCATAGGTCCGAAAAGCATCGTTTTGAATCCTCGCTGTGCCATTACTTCAATTGGCATACATCCTTCAAAATATTTTTCTTTCTCAAAAGATTTAAGTTCTGCCACTTCGGCATTGATTAGTGCCTCATGGAAAGCTTTGAATTCCTCTTCTGTCATCGGACAGTTCAAGTAAGCTGCTTCTCCTTTGTCATAGCGGGACTTCAAATATACTTTATCCATATCGATCGTAGCTTTGTCTACGATTGGTGCAGCTGCATCATAGAAATAAAAACCATCTGAACCATTGAATGCTTTGATGCTTTCTGCTAATGGATGAGAAGTCAAAGGTCCTGTTGCTACTACGGTGATTCCTTCCGGTATTTCAGTAATTTCTTCGTTTATCACTGTTACTAATGGATGCTCTTTGACTTTTCGGGTAATTGTTTCAGAAAAAGAATCGCGGTCAACAGCTAAGGCACCACCAGCTGGCACTGCTGTTTCATCTGCCGAAGTGATTACTACCGAATTCAATCGGCGCATTTCTTCTTTCAATAACCCTACTGCATTAGCCAAACTGTTTCCTCTTAATGAATTGGAACATACTAGTTCAGCAAAATTACTTGTGTGATGCGCCTCAGTCGATTTGACTGGACGCATTTCATATAAACGGACAGGGACTCCTGCTTGTGCGATCTGCCAAGCAGCTTCACTTCCGGCAAGCCCTGCTCCAACAACATTTACCATTTTCAATGAAAGAACCTCTTTTCTATTATTTTTGGATGTCTTCTTCGTAATCTCCATTTACACAGACTACTTGTTTACCGCCTTTGACTTTCTTCTCGACCAGATATCCGTCACATTTTGGACAATTTCTGCCCACTGGTTTATCCCAAGAAGTGAATTCACATTCTGGGAAACGGGAACAACCATAGAATAGTCTGTTTTTCTTAGATTTTCGTTCAATGACTTGTCCTTCATGACATACTGGGCAAGTCACACCGATTTCTTTTACGATTGGTTTCGTATTCCGACAATCAGGAAAATTACTGCAAGCATAAAACTTCCCATATTTCCCTAATTTTATCACCATCGGATGTCCACAGACATCACAATCGAATCCTGCTGGTTCATCTTTGATTTGAATTTTTTCGATTTTTTCTTCCGCATTCGTCAGTTCTTTTTCAAACGGTTTATAGAAACGATCAACCACTTTGACCCACGCTTCCGTGCCTTCTTCAATTTTATCCAAATCTCCTTCCATTTCTGCTGTGAAATGGATATCGACGATTTGAGGGAAGAATTCACAGATTAATGAATTGACAATTTCTCCTAGTTCAGTCGGCTCAAATCTTTTTTGTGTCAATTTTACATAGTAGCGTCTTTGGATCGTATCAAGTGTTGGTGCATAAGTGGAAGGTCGCCCTACCCCGTTTTCTTCTAGTGCACGAATCAACGTAGCCTCACTAAAACGTGCTGGTGGTTGAGTAAAATGTTGTTTTGGTTCAATATCAACAGATTGGACTACATCGCCTTCTTCAAGTTCTGGAAGAATATTTTCTTTCTCTTCTTTGCCGTCATCTCTACCTTCCACATACACTTGCATGAATCCTTTGAATTTGATTTTTGAACCGTTCGCAATGAAGATGACACAATTTTGTTCTAATGTCACTTTCATTGTATCTAAAATAGCTGGTGTCATCTGACTAGCCACAAAACGTGACCAGATCAATGTATAAAGTTTCAATTGATCTTTATCTAAATATTGTTTGAGTTCATCTGGTGTACGAAGCACACTCGTTGGACGCACAGCTTCATGGGCATCTTGTGCGCCTTGAGCATTTTTGATCTTTCGGTGATCATGTCTAGAAAATTCTTTTCCATACGTATCTTCAATAAATGCTGCGGCCTCTGCTTTTGCTGTATCGGCAATCCGGGTAGAATCAGTACGCATGTATGTAATCAAGCCGACTGTTCCTTGTTTACCCAAAGTGATTCCTTCATATAATTGCTGTGCTACCATCATGGTTTTTCTTGTTCGAAAGTTTAACTTACGGGCAGCTTCTTGTTGCAGGCTACTTGTAGTGAAAGGATTCGCAGGGTTTCTTTTGCGCTCTTTCTTTTCTACTTTTTTAACTTCGAAGTCTGTTCCATCAATTCTAGCAGTGACTTCTTTTACACTTTGTGCATCTGGTAATTTCTTTTTCTTACCGTCGATTCCCCAGAAATTTGCTTTGAATTTCTTGCGAGCTTTTTTAAAATTACCGTCGATGCTCCAATATTCTTCTGGAACAAATTCTCGGATCTCTTTTTCACGGTCAATAATAATTTTTAAAGCGACAGATTGGACACGTCCTGCACTTAACCCTTTCTTGACCTTACGCCAGAGAATAGGACTGATCGAATAACCAACGATTCTGTCTAAGGTACGACGAGCTTGCTGTGCATCTACTAAATCTACATCGATCGTTCTTGGTTCCTTAAAAGCTGCTTTGACTGCGTCTTTTGTGATTTCATTGAAGACCACCCGATTTTTTTCTTTCAGATCCAACCCAAGTAGGTACGCTAAATGCCAAGCAATCGCTTCTCCTTCTCTATCCGGGTCACTTGCCAAGTAAACTTTTTGAGCTTTTTTTGCTGCGGCTTTCAGGCTTTTGATGACATCGCCTTTTCCGCGTATAGAAATATAATGGGGTTCATAATTGTTTTCAAAATCGATACCCATTTTACTTTTCGGTAAATCTCTTATATGGCCAACACTGGCCATTACTTTATAGTTTCGTCCAAGATATTTCTCAATTGTCTTGGCTTTTGCAGGTGATTCTACAATCACTAAATATTTATACGCCATTACTGAATGGACTCCTTTCCATTGTCGTGTTCCTACTATTAAAAGAGGATTCATACAAATCGTAGCTAATCATATCCATTCAGAAAACGTTTGTCAAGAAAAGCAAATGAAAAGTATGGTGTTATTCTTTAAATTCTGCCAAGATATCTTCACCCGAAACCGTGCAAACTGCACCGTCTTGGATCAAATGATGACATCCGGTAGAATGTTCTGTTAAAATATTTCCTGGAACAGAAAAAACTGTTCTTCCAAGATCCAATGCTTGCTGTGCTGTTATCAGAGAGCCGCTTTTTTTCTTGGCTTCAAAGACACATGTTCCTTTAGACAAAGCTGCGATAATCCGATTTCTCATTGGAAAACAATGCTTTTTCGGGCCGGATTGAGGAGGATATTCACTCAAAAGAAGATGATCATTTGCAATCACCTCTTGCAAGTCACGATTTTCAGCAGGATAGACTTGCTCTATCCCTGTTCCAATGACTGCGATTGTCCGTCCACCATGAGAGATTGCTGCTTGGTGACCGTATGTATCTATCCCTTTCGCGCAGCCACTGACGATCACATATCCAGCTTCTATCACTGGTTTTAGTAAATAATAAACTGTTTTTTTGGCTAAAGCAGAAGTGTGTCTTCCACCAACAACGCTTAACATGTTACAAGAAAGTAAAGATAGATCACCATTATAAAACAGTACAATTGGCGGATAGGTCAAGTGAAGCAGCTGAGGGGGATATTTGGGATCAAAGCAAGTGATAAACGACTGTTTCGATTGGATTTTGCCCCAGTTAGCGTGAATTTCCTGCCAACTTTTGCGAAACAGCTCCCGATGTTTGGTTATTTTACCTATCTTAATGATGTCTTCAAATCCGATTTCTTTATAAGGATACTGCATCATCCAGTTAGCAAGTGCCCATTTTCCTTGACTACTGATTCCTTTTGTATAAGCAAGTTTCAATAAATTTTCTTCTATTTGATACATCATAAAACCGCCTTTCGTCTCTCTTTCTAATAAGATACGTAAAAGCGGCTGTTTTTTATTGTAAATATTTTTTTACAGGTGCAAAACTTTTACGATGGATTGGCGTAATTCCTTGTCGTTCAAGTCCTTCTAAGTGTTCCTTTGTTCCATAACCTGCATTATGCGAGAAACCATATCCAGGATAAAGCACGTCATATTCTTTCATCAATTGGTCTCGATATACTTTAGCAATGATACTTGCAGCAGCAATCGACACAGATCGTGCATCCCCTTTGATTATTTTTTCCTGCTGAATAGGCAAATCCAAGGTCATCGCATCGATCAACAAATAGCTTGGTACAATGGACAATTTTTCTACTGCTTGGATCATCGCTAATTTACTTGCTTCATAAATATTCACATCATCGATTGTCTGCTGATCAACGATCCCGATCCCGATTGCCAGGGCTTTTTCTTGAACTTGTTGATAAAGAAGTTCTCGCTTTTTCTCTGATAATTGTTTGGAGTCATTCAGCCCTAATATGATCTCATTTTTCGGCAAGATAACTGCAGCTGCCACGACAGGTCCAGCTAATGGTCCTCTTCCTACTTCATCAATGCCGGCAATCCATTGGTGACCTTGTGCGTACCCTTGCTTTTCAAAGCAAAACATTTCTTCATATTTTTCCTTAATTAATGCTTCCTTTTTCAATCGTCGTTCAAAAGAAGCCAGTGCTTGCTGCACGCCTTTGCGTGGATCATTTCTTAATGATTCTAGTGTAGGATCATCTATTCTCTGTATGCTTTTCAATCGTTCTTTGATACTTTGGATGGATTCAGTCATCACTTTTTTGCTCCATTTCTTCGCAACGATCCAGTGTGTATCGTCCAAGTTTTCCTTGACGAATATCATGCACGACTAATTCGCTGCCACGATCATAGTCTTCTTTATACCCACGTTTTGCTGTAATATCCATCAGTAATTCCGGTGCCAATTTTTCTTCTTGCTCGATTGATAAACCATAACGATCGCTGATTCTTCCTGAATAATATCGGGCAAAAAAGTCTAATCCGTAAATCGCTAAATCATCTAAATGGACAAGCTGGTCTTTGATCGCGCCTGTCAGCGCTAGTTTTTTGCCGATTTCTTCATCTTCAAATTTGGGCCATAAAATCCCTGGTGTGTCTAACAATTCCAACTCATTACCTAAACGAAGCCACTGCTGACCTTTTGTTACGCCAGGCTTATTTCCTGTCTGTGCAATTTTCTTGCCTACTAGTCGATTCATCAACGTAGATTTCCCAACATTTGGAATACCTAAGACCATTGCCCGAATAGCGCGAGGCTTGATCCCCCGAGCAGCATCTCTTGCCCGTTTTTCTTTCAATGCTTCTTTAGCCGCAGGTACTAGACCTTTAATTCCTTTACTTTCTTGTGCCGTGATAGCTAATGCAAGTTGGCCTTGTTTACGAAAATATTCTTGCCACAGCTTTGTCTGTTGTGGATCTGCCAGATCCGCTTTATTCAATAAAACAAGGCGAGGTTTTTGCTGAATGATCTGATCTAGCATTGGATTACGAGAAGATAAAGGTAATCGTGCGTCTACCAATTCAAATACGATGTCCACATATTTCATTTTTTCAGAAACTTCTCGTCGGGCTTTTGCCATATGTCCCGGAAACCATTGGATGGTCATTGTTCTCTCCATTCCTTTCATACCGGAATATTCCCCGGCTTTACTTGTTTTTTTCTTTTTCAATATAAATTCACTTTTTTATTATAAAGAAATTCCATCTATTAGTTAAGTGAAAGTGAACCAGTCCTCATTCTATCACATCTTCACTTTTTTGATGATGCAAATTTTTATTTTGGTTTCTATATATGAATCTAAATTTTTGACAGCGTTTCCTAAATAAGAGATGATAGACGAACAAAACAGAAAGGAGACGAAACAAATGAATAGTATGGTTTTTGTTAATTTTCCTGTTGCTGATGTCAATCGTTCCGTTGCTTTTTATGAAAAGCTGGGTTTTAAAAAAAATGAAGAATTTTCTACTGAAGAAGCTGGTTCAATGGTATGGGATGACACTTTTTGGGTAATGCTTCTCTCTCATGATTTTTATAAAAAATTTATAAAAGATAAAGAAATAGCTGATAATAAAAAAACAAGTGGTGCTTTGATTTCGTTTAGTGTTGAAAACGCGGATGAAGTAAAAAAATTTGCTCAAATTGCAAAAGAAAATGGTGGTACTTTCCACGAAGTAGATATGGGAATGCCTGAAGAAGAAATGTTTTCATTAGAAGTCCAAGATCTAGACGGAAATACATTAGAACCCGTATGGATGAAGATGTAAGCAGATAACTAATCTGACGTTTTTTATAACAAAAAAACAAAGGCGGATGATACGATAAGTATTCTCCGCCTCTATTTTTTTATTCGTACAATCTCTTTTTTACAGTTTATAAAAGCAGTCTTCTCACCCTTTTTTTAATTGTTAGATGCCAGTGTATGTAAATCACCAATGTGTCATGACACATTGGTGATTTTATGGTATCCTTTTATTATTAACTGACAAAGGAGAGAATATTTTGAACACTTTGATTGCAAAAGACGTTTTTAGATTGCCCGAAATGAATGCAAGATTGTTGTCGACCTCTGCTCTTTTATTAGCCCTTGATGTCATCTTATACAAGATAGCGATTGGTCCTGCTTATTTTCAAATCACATTCGGATTTTTAAGTATGGCGCTTATGGGTTATCTATATGGACCGATCTGGGCTGGTTTGCTTGAAATGTTGTCGAACACTTTAAATTTCACGATATTTGGTTCAGGAACGTTTCAAGCTGCTTTTCTTATCACGGCTTTCCTTGGTGGATTTATTAATGGCTTATTTTTATATCATAAAAAGATAAACCTGCCTTCCGTCATCGCTGCCCAATTATTGATTATGATCCCAGTCAGCCTTTTTATCAATTCTTGGCTGATGTCTGTTTTGTTTGGTGCAGATTTCAAAGTAATTTTTCTAGGTAGATTCATCAGGAATATGATCCAAATCCCTATTCAAATAATGGTTGTTTATTCATTTATCAAAACTTTAGAGGCTAGAAAAGTGTTTAAACGAGCTGTTTGATTTTACGTACTAAGGTAGTAAACTGATTTTGGATTAAACAATAAAGCGTGCAGTCTCAACAGACTGCACGCTTTATTGTTTCTCACTGGATCCATTTTATTTCATCAAGTGGATAATAGACAAATCTTGCTTTACCTAGAATATCAGTTTTATTGATCGTGCCAAACGAACGACTATCTTTTGAAACTCTTCGATTATCTCCAAGTACAAAATAATTATCTTCCGGAAGCTTGGATTGTCCCGTTAGCTCTTGTAGTGTAAAGTCCGTCGTATAGGATGCATTTGCATGATCTGATTTCAGGTTTTTAGTTAGATAAGGTTCCTTAACTACTTTCCCATTGATCTTCAATTGATCATTTTGGTAGCTGACATTTTCTCCTGGAAGACCGATTACTCGTTTGATATAAATCGTGCCATCTGCTAATTGAAAAACAACAATATCAAATCGTCTGATCTCCGAAAATTTTTCCATCACAACCATATCACCTTGCTTCAACACGTTTTCCATTGAATTGCCTTCCACTGGTACCGGGATGAATAAAAATCCCCGCAACATGAACGCAAGGAATACAGAAACAAGTAAGTATTTGAATACAAGCCAGAAGCGATTAATATAGCGTTGTTTTTTTGTCAATCTCTATCAATCCATCCCTCTTTTTTTCATTCTTTCTTTATTATAAGAAAAATATCAAAAAAATGCGACTAGATAGCTGAAATAAAAATAATTCTTTCAATTAGGCTATTGGACAAAAAACTTTTTTGATCATAAAGTACAAAACTATCTCTTATATGTCATGATTATTTTCTAAATATTTTTCCCATGCTTCGTCAAAGATATCCATGGACAGCAAATAGTCGACATTCAGTTCCAGATAATTAGAAATTTCTTCGTAGCTAGAGCTGTGCTTAGGAAATTGGATGTCTTTACCGGCTTCTGTAGCGAAAACAGATAAAGCATCATGTGTGCCACCGCCTCGCAGTGTCATTAAATAATGAAAAAAGCTTCGATTCACCCTTCGTTCCTCCAATTTTCTTCGATAAAGGCAGCCCGGCGTGCATGGTTTCTTTTAAAATTTTCAGGATGCTTTTTATAATACTCTTGATGGTCTTCTTCTGCTAGATAAAATGGTTGGGCTGGTTCGATTTTTGTAACGATTGGCTGTTCGAAACGTCCACTTTCAGCTAACTGTTTCTTACTTTTTTCAGCAATGATCCGCTGTTCTTCTGTCAAATAAAAGATCACCGGGCGATAATTGTCACCGCGATCCTCGAATTGTCCGAAAGCGTCAGTTGGATCAGTTTGCTGCCAGTAAAGTTCTACTAATTGTTCATATGAAATCAATGTTGGATCATAGATAATCTCCACTGCTTCTGTATGTCCAGTCGTTTGGCTTTTTACTTGTTCATAAGTCGGATCTGGTACATGCCCTCCAGTATATCCTGACATCACTGTATGGATACCAGGAAGCGTGTCGAAAGGCTGGATCATACACCAGAAGCAGCCTCCTGCAAATATTGCTCGTTCCATTATGATTCCCCCTCTAATACTACTCATCCGATGATTTTTTATTTTCTTTTGTCTTGCTTTCAGTACTGCTGGTGCTAGTTTTGTTGGTATTTGAGTTGTTTGAAGCATCAGAGGTATCTTTTGGCAAATATAGACTAAACCGAATGTCATCATTTACTAAGTCGATTTTATCTGCTTTAATATACATCCCGTTTTGCATTCGGAATTGATCCAACCTAAGCATGATAGTCAGATCATCTGTATTGACTTCGATCCAATCTGGTAATTTATAGTTTCTCTTGATCATATTCATCACATCTTTGATTGGCAAACTCAATGTTCCGATAGAAAGACTTCTAGCTTTTAGTTGGACATTTCCGTTTTCCATCACATACGGATCAAAATATAAATAGAAATCGATAGGAAAACCTAGTACTTCGAAAGTACCATTGAGTAGTGCTTCATTTTCCAAATAAAATTTATATTCAATATCACTATCTTTTTGATACTCACTAAGGAAAAAGCTGATGATTTGATTGACTTTTTCTTTATTTGAATTGATCGTTAAGACAGGATCTCCTTGTCTTTCCGTAAGAGCTGGTATTTCTGGGAGTTCTGGTTCCCGATTAGCAAAAATACGGCTGCCTAAAAATACGGTCGAACCAAGTACTACCCCAAGAAGGATAAGGAAGGCGAATTTCCAGTAATTTGTTTTCTTTGTTTTGTTTGAAGATACGTCAGATCTTGTTTTCATGTTTATTGATCATCCTCCTTCTCTAACCATTGGTTTTGTGTCTCGATCAGCTGATCTCTCACTGCATTTGCCATCAATTGATAACCTAAATTATTTGGATGGAAATGATCTTCTTCATAGAGCACATTATTTTTGATGCCATTTAGATTTTCTGTCGTGCTAGTTGTTTGATCTGTTCCTTCTTCTGTGACACCTACTTCCTGATTCAATCCTTGATAAAGCAAATCATTGATTGGGATAAAGTAGCAGTTCGGCATTTTTTTTGTCACCGTTTCTGTTCCTTTGTTCCAATTGTTAACAATTGTCTGCATGTCAGTGATCTCAGGAAAGTTCAAATAAAATGGATTGTAGATGCCTAAAATGTAAATAGGTGCGGTTTTATTGAGGGATCGAAATTCTTCCAATAGTTCTGTGACATTTTCCTGATAGTTTTTCAGTGGCTTTTTAAAGGAATTGACCGTTAACCCGAATAAATTATTTTGGATAACTTTCATCAAATCATTACCGCCAACAGTCAGTGTGATAAAATCAGCTGTTTTGATATTGTTTCGAATTTCTTCTTTTGTTTTTACTCGCTTTAAGATCTGGTCACTTCGTTCACCATTTACACCATAGTTTTCTGTTTCAACCGCGGTCAAATTATAACGGTCTTTTAGATCATTTGCGACAAGGGGAACGAATCCTCCTTGCTTGGTTTGATCTCCTACTCCTTCAGTCAGCGAATCTCCGATAGCTATGTAGTGAAGTTTTTCTTTTTTATTTGGATCTTCTCTCACAGTAGTTACTGGTTTCATTAGTGGGCCAGCTTTCGGTATAGAAGCAGCTAAACCTGCATAGATGATGATCGCAATTAATAATGGGAACAAAACGAGGATCAAATGTCGTTTCGTTAATTTCATTTTTTCACCTCTTGTATTCGATTGGTTCTAATGTTATCAAAAATTTTATCAAAAAGGTAGTCTTTATGAAAAAAGAAAACAATTATTTTCCTAATTTTATAAAGAAAAAGAGAATAAGCTGCAAGCCTTTCAGGCTGAGGGCTTATCCTCTTTTCGACTAATCTACATAATACATGATTGCAAACGCGTCTTTACCAGTATGCGTAGCGATAACCGGATTCGTATGCAGTACAGGGATATGCATGTCCGGGAATAATTCTTGCAAACCCTCTTTGAATTCTTGCGCCAATTCTTTTGCATCCGCATGTGAAATACCGATTTGTCGCACATTTGGCAATTCTTTCAGTTCATTTTTCAAATTATTAAACCATTTATCGAACGTTTTCTTTCCTCGCCCCTTAGTTACAGGGATTAATTCAGAATGGGCGAAATTCATCACCACGCGTATGTTCAAAACACTAGACAGCAAACCAGTTGTTCGGCTGATTCTTCCACCTTTTACCAAGTTATCTAGTGTGGATATTCCGATGTATAATTTTGTATTGTCTTGTACTTTTTTGACTTCTTCAAGGATTTTCTCTACTGTTTTACCTTCTTTTGCTAATTCAGCTGCTCGAATTACCTGAAAAGATAATCCTTGGTCAGTGGTATCACTGTCGATAACCGTTACTTTCGTTTTTGTTAGATTACTGGCTTGTCTTGCTGCTTCTACTGTTCCACTCAAGCCTTTTGTCATATGGATCGAAATCACTTCACTGCCGTCTTCTCCTAGCTCATCATACATCGAGATGAATTCTCCAATTGGTGGTTGGCTTGTTTTGGGCAGATTTTTTGCTTTCGCCATCATTTCCATAAATCTTTCGCCGTCTAGTTGGTCATCATCGGGATATACTGTTCCGTCGATCATGATGGATAGCGGCATGACACGAATGCCTAAAGCATCGCGTACATTTTTTTCCATCGTACATGAAGAATCTGTTACGATTTTTACATTTGTCATTATTTTCTCTCTCTCTTTCTTTAACAAGATGCCTTATTCATGTTAAACTACATGTAAGACAATTTCTATTTTTAGTATAACAGACAAATAATGATTTTTCATTAATTACACCTAGTAAAGGAGCCGTTTTCATGGAAAAAATGAAATTTAATCGAACGTATGAAATATTAAATGAAGTGTTTAATGCAGTCACCCATGGAATTGGGACTGGATTGAGTATCGCGGGACTAGTGGTTCTTTTAGTAAAAGGTGCCCACTTGCATTCCTCCCTCCATATTGTCTCTTATGCTATCTATGGATCGATGATGATTCTTTTATTTTTAACGTCTACTTTGTTTCATTCATTGATTTTTACAAAAGCAAAAAAGGTGTTCCAAGTATTCGATCATAGTTCGATTTTTCTTTTGATTGCAGGAAGTTATACTCCTTTTTGTTTGCTGAGTATCCGAGGATGGCTAGGTTGGACTTTATTTGTATTAATCTGGTTGTTTGCGATTCTTGGCATTATATATAAAGCGTTGACGTTGCATAAACGGGAGAGAGTATCAAAAGTATCTACGATCATCTATATTTTTATGGGGTGGCTCTGTGTCGTGGCTGCTGTTCCTCTTTATCACTCTCTTGGAATGACTGGTGTTATTTTGATGGTAGCAGGCGGGCTTTCTTACACGATAGGCGCATTCTTTTATAGCTTGAATTCTATCCGCTATATGCATGTTGTTTGGCATTTGTTTGTTATGTTAGGTGCAGGTTTTATGTACTTCTCTGTTTTATTCTTTACTTAATAAAAAAAATAAAGCTATGGATGGGACAGCTCTAAATAACAGCTAGTCTATCCATAGCTTTTTTATATCGTCAATTCGCCTGTCCCGCTTTTTACAGGATTCTCATTACGCTGATACGTTTCAAATTGATGCGGATAACGATTTTTTTCATCCATTTCTCCTTGACTAGTATTGATCAGTGACCAATCAGACCAGTCAACAGGTGGAAAATAAGCATCTCCATCGAATACATGATGGATGACTGTACGGTATAATATCGTACAAAATGGCAGAAATTCTTGATAAACAGCTGACCCTCCAGCGATGAAAAAGATACCGTCTGTTTCTTTTTCCAGAGCAAGCACGTCTTCCACACTATGCATGACATGCACGCCTTCTGCTTTATAGGAAGAATCTCTCGTCAAAACAATCGTCTGACGATTCGGCAACGGACGGCTACCCATCCCTTCGAATGTTTTTCGTCCCATCACTAGTGTATTTGCTTCTGTCATTTGTTTGAAGAATTTCAGATCATTTGGCAAACGCCAAGGAAGACGGTCTTCTTTTCCAATCAATCCGTTTTCATCCTGTGCCCAAATTGCAGCTAACATTTTCTCATCCTTTCTGATTCTAAACAGCGATAGGAGCTTTGATCGCCGGATGTGGGTCATATCCTTCTAATTGGATATCTTCCATCTCAAAATCAAATACTGACTGCTTTTCCTGATTCAAAACTAAAGTCGGAAATGCGCGTATTTCTCGGCTCAATTGTTCTTTCATTTGTTCGATATGATTGATATAAAGATGAGCATCTCCTAATGTGTGAACAAATTCGCCAACCGCTAAACCTGTTTCATGTGCAATTAGGTGAGTCAGCAACGCATAACTTGCAATGTTGAACGGAACGCCTAGAAACACATCCCCACTGCGTTGATACAATTGGCAGCTTAGCCGTCCCTCTTGAACATAAAATTGAAACATCGTATGACAAGGAGGCAAAGCCATGCTAGGAACATCTTCCGGATTCCATGCAGAAACGATCAATCTTCTAGAATCAGGAGTCTTTTTGATTGCTTCGATCACTTGTTTGATTTGATCGATAAAGCCACCGTCTTTTGTTTCCCAGTGACGCCATTGATAGCCGTAGATGTGTCCAAGATCGCCGTATGTTTCAGCAAAGGAATCATCGGTTAGGATCTTCTCGCAAAAAAGCTTGCTCTGCTTTTTATATTCTTCATTGAATTCAGGATCTGTCAAACATCTATGGCCAAAATCAGTCATATCTGGTCCATTATAGTCTGGACTTTTGATGTAGCGTTCAAATGCCCATTCATCCCAAATATGGTTTTTATTTTGTAATAGATAGCGGATATTCGTATCTCCTTTTAAAAACCAAAGCAATTCGCTTTTGATCAATCCAAAAGGTACTCGTTTCGTTGTTAACAAAGGAAACCCTTTTTGCAGATCAAACCGCATTTGGTATCCGAATAAGCTTAATGTGCCTGTGCCTGTTCTGTCTTCTTTACGATGCCCTTCTTCCAACAATTTTCTTCCTAAGTCAAGATACGCTTGTTCCATCCTTTTTCCTCCTAATCTTCTACCCATTCACTCAAGTATTCCCACCGTGCCATTTTTTCTTCAAGTTGTGCTTCTGTTTCAGATACGTCGTTTTGCAATTCTTGTAATCGAGTGAAATTATCTCCTTGATGATTCATCTCTTCTTGGAGCAATGAGATTTTTTCTTCAAGTTCTGCAATCTCATCTTCAATCGTTTCCCATTCTTTTTGTTCCATGTAAGATAATTTCTTCTTTTCAGCAGGTTCCTTGCTCTGTATTTTTGGTTTCGCTTTTTCAGCAGGCTGCTGGGTCTCTTTTTGCTTCAGTAAATAACTGGACATGTTTCCGTAATAAAGTTCTTGTTTTCCGTTTCCTTGGAATACTAATAACTTATCTGCTACCTTGTCCAAGAAATAACGGTCATGGGAAACAGTGATCACAGCACCTGGAAAACTTCTAAAATAATCTTCCAAAATCGTCAATGTTGCTATGTCCAAATCATTGGTCGGTTCATCCAATAATAAAACATTAGGTTGCTGAATCAGCAGTTTCAACAAAAATAACCGGCGTTTTTCTCCGCCTGAAAGTTTGCCTATCAGTGTCCCATGCATAAATCTTGGAAATAAAAATCGTTCAAGTAATTCTGCTACTCCGATTTGACTGCCATCTGCTGTTTTTGCTTCTTCAGCAGCTTCTTGTAAGTAAGCAATCATCCGTTTATCTGGTGCCATTTCTTCATTTTCTTGTGTATAATACGCAAGATGAACCGTTTCACCGATAGACATTGTACCGCTATCCAGGGGAATTCTGCCAGCTAGAATATTAAGCAATGTCGATTTTCCCGCACCATTTTTACCAGTAATACCTAGTCTTTCCCGAGATTGAATCAGTAAATCTAAATGTTCTAGCAGTGTTTGGTCATTTATACGGTAACTGCCATCTTTGATTTCCAGTACTTTTTTCCCTAAACGTTGTGTCGCTAGGTTCAGCTCTAAATCATCTTCTTGGTTTACTTGGTACAAGTTCTCCTTTAGATCTTCGAAACGGTTGATCCGTGCTTGCTGCTTGGTGCCACGTGCCTGTACGCCAGCCCTCATCCAAGCTAATTCCTGTTTATAAAGCCGCTTGCGCTTTTCTTCTTGTTCTACTTCTACACGATCACGTTCTGCTTTTTCTAAGACGTAAGCTTCATAATTTCCTTTATACTCGTATAATTTTCCAAATGAAAGTTCGAAGATTCGGTTTGCTACTCTATCTAGAAAATAACGATCGTGGGTAACCATCAATAGTGCGCCACGGTATTGTTTCAAATAGTTTTCCAACCACTCGATCGCTTCATAATCTAAATGGTTTGTTGGTTCGTCTAGTAATAGTAAATCGGGTTCATCAATCAACACTTGCGCCAGACTAACTCGTTTTTTCTGACCACCTGATAAAGTACTGATTTTTTTATCTAATTCACTGATTCCTAATTTTTGCAAAATAATCTTTGCGTTGGTATCTGTAGTCCAAGCATCTTCTTTATTCATTTGTTCTTCTGCTTTAGCATAACGTTTTTGCACATCAGGGTCTTCTCCGTTTTCCCCTAGTTCGATCAATGCTTCCTCATATGCTCGAACAGTTTGGATCAAGGGGCTGTTTCCTTGAAAGACTGCTTGGAGAACAGTTAATTCATCGGAAAATTCAGCTGCTTGAGAAAGATAACCAATACGGTAATCAGTTGGATAAAACACTGTTTGCCGATCACCGTCGCTGCTATCGATACCGGCAATAATATTTAAGAGACTTGTTTTACCCGTCCCGTTCGTCCCAATCAACCCGATACGGTCTTTTTCGTGGACAAAAAAAGAAATCTGGTCAAACAAATCTTTTTCACCATAAGTTTTTTTGAGGTCAGTTACTTTTAATTCTTTCAACATGTTCCCTCCTTATCTTGGATATTGTATCATAAAAATAGTGAACTTCAGGAAAATTTTTTTGGTATTTGTTCTTTTTGTGTTCTCAAAAAAAGAACAGGACCGATTCGATCCTGTTCTGATATGTTTTGTTTTTTATAAAACTTGAAAATTTTTACCTTTTTATTTTATTGGACTCGTTTTTTTTGACTTTGCTCGAAACGCAAATCGGAAAGAAAAGTTATCAGATGGTTTGTTCATCGTATAAGATTCTAACAAATTGATATTCCTGCGATAGCTGTTCGCAGAAAACGTCGTGATTTTTTCAGCAACTTCGTATTCATCAATGATTTTTCTTTCAAGATAATAACCTCTTAGCATTTTTTTCGTAAACAGACTATCTTGCTGGATCATCCACGAAGAAATCAAATTCCCCGAGTTCATTTTTATTCCTTCAAGTTTGCGTTGCTGGATAAAAAATTGAACCATCGTTTCATCATAAATATCAGTCAAGTTATCTAAACTTTCAATAATCAACTGAGTATTTTTTTGATATGTCTCTCTGATTTCTTGGATATCTTCATCACTAATAAATGTCTGACGATCAGCATATCTTCTTTGCCAAAACATTTTCGGATGGAGAACGATTCGCATTAACCTACGGACAACAATGAACCAAAAGCCGATAAAAGACAAAATCTGGCTTGTGATAGAATGTTCGAATCGAGAAAGAAAACGGGAGTAAAAACGATAACCATTAGAAGAAAGCTTGCCCGAACGATAACTTTCATCCAATCCATCCCGTTCGATCGACAAAATCAGTGCTTGTATTTCTTGTACTTCTTGCTTTTCATCATCGGTTAAATCTTCCAAGTACAGATCACGTATCCGTTCTTGATAATTTTCTATCACTGCTTCAGTGGCTAAAAATTCTTTTGTATTACGATCAATTTCCTTTATTTCTTTTCGCAAAACTTCAACGACCTCTTCTAAAATCATCAAAGCATTCAAATCCGTGCTTTTCGCTTCCTCTGTTTCCGTCAGCATAGGCAAGACAATGATCCCTATGACCAAAGTCACTAAGATGACACCCGCCGTCAGAAACAAAAGCAAAGACCGCTGGTAAAACATCATATTATTGATTGAAAATGGCAAAATAAAAATCGTAGCCAAACTGACTGTTCCCTTTACACCGCCAAATGTTAAGATCAAGATCTCGTTCAACTGTTTTTTGAACTTTTTACTGCCATCTTTGAATACATAAAAAAGACTGATAGAAATGAATCTGATCACAAAAAGCATGACAGAGATTAATACGATAATCGCTAATAAAAGACCGTTTGGATATAAACCGTCTCCCCATACTGGCGAGAACACTTGCGTCAATTCGATTCCTAAAAATATAAATACTAATGCATTCAGTGTAAAAGCAATAGTTGTCCATGTACTGTGGGACAAGCTCGACAATTCTGCATCAAACACAGAGATTTTCCTAAAACCAGAAGCTTGGAGAATACCTGCTGCCACTGCAGCAATGATTCCAGATACATCAAATGCCTCTGCCAATACATAGGCTAGAAAAGGAAGCAAAAGTTCGATCAGCAGATACCCTGTGACATCTTGTGCTGATGCTTTTTCGATCAAATGAATTATTTTTTGTTTGAACCAGACAAGCAAAAAGCCGATCAAAGCTCCCCCAATACTAGAAACTACTAGACTCATCCCCGCGTTTACTGCTGAAAAAGATCCGGTGATCAGCGCACCAAGAGCAAACTGGAAGGCAGTAACACCAGATGCATCATTCAAAAGACCTTCTCCTTCCAAAATATGCATCGCCTTTTTAGGGATATTCACTCGTCCAGAAAGAGAACTGACTGCTACCGCATCTGTCGGACCTAACGCTGCTCCAAAAGCAAAGCAGGCAGCAAGTGGGACACTTGGCAACAGGAATGATAACGTCGCACCTACCCCGACAAGGGTCAAAATGACTCCTCCAAATGCCAAGAACAAAATTGTCCCGAAATTTTTGAGAATCGAAGAAATATCTGCTTTTTCTCCTTCTCTAAATAACAATGGTGCAATAATCATAACTAAGAACAATTCAGGTTCAAAATCGATTGATTGTCCCCACTCTGTCAGACCTAATACCACTCCAAGGAAAATTTGGATCAGTGGAGCTGGAATCATTGGCAAAATGCGGCTAGCTATGTTCGATAAGGTGATCGTTACTGCAAATACAATAACTAACTCAGCAAATTCCATCGTCCATCCCCTTTATTTTTTATTTTGTGTAAGCATTTTTAAAAATTGTTCTTTTTTCTTTAAAATTTTGGTTTCGACTACTTCAACCTGTGTTTGGTTCCCCTCTAATTCACACTGTACACGTTTTGACTCCAAACGAAGCAGATCATGTTTCAGACGTTCCAACTGACGATACATCAATATATTTCTTTTACGCAACTTACAAAGTATTTGACGGCGGTCATCCATCGAAAGGGCGCCATAGCGATCATGCAACAGTTTTTTTTGTTGTTCAAAACTCTCTCTCATTTTCCAGATCTCCTATACACAAACTTCCATCATTATAGCAAAGTTCTTTTTGGATGAAAAATATTTCATTGTTTCATCGTTTATTGCTAGTTAGAAATTTCCATAAATTTTTCAACGCCTCATTCTATTCCAAATAGTATCAGATATCAAGTAAAACTTAAGAAAGATAAAAGTTTCTGACAAAAGGATGTTTACTTTCCCATTCCTGCCTTTCTTGTTCTTTTATCACAACAAAAAAATGGGGCTGCGACAAAAATCTTGTCACAGTCCCTTATTCTGAATAAACGGTGTGGAAGAGACAGCCTATCAGTAGTAATAAGACACATCTCTTTCACAGCCTCATTTTTGCGTAAAAATCGATTTATTCGAAAAATTCCCCGTATACATCTTCTACACGTTGATCTGGATTGATCACGATATACAAGTTACCTGTTTTTTCGCTGATTTTTGTTGATTGATATTGATTGTCTAATCCTTCTGTTCCTTTATCTAGATATGGGAAGTACACAAGATCAGGTGTGCCATTTCGGTAAAGGATTTCCATTCGCTCGATATCTTCGTATTTCAATGCGCGATTAAACATGCCCATTTCCAGTCCGCCTAGGTTGATATCATGTGTCGCAACTGCGTCCCCTTCATGGAAGATTTCGATTTTAAATCCAGCACACGGATGGATTTCAACAAATTCACTGCCATTGATTCGTCCAAAACTTGTTGTGATTTGTTTGATCCAAAGATCGCCGATATGACGGCGGTTGATCGTCCAGGTTTCTCCATTTCTAAAATAAAATTTTAGCGCTGTCATTTCTTTACTCATTAAAAAGACTCCTTTATGATGTAATTTATTCTTGTACTACCTCAGTTTAGCACAAATTTATGTAAGTGGTCACATCTTATGTTTTTTCTTCTAATGACGTATCTGCCCACTTTAAGTAGCCAACAAAGCTGAGCAGATACAGTCTAGTGTTTTTTAAATCAATTTTTCTTTCGATAAAAAATCCAAAACCTGTTTTTTATCATTTTTTATTCTTTGTTCTACGACGGCTTTTTCAGCTAATTGCAAAGCTTCACTAACCCACTTACCAGGTTTTTTTCCAGTTTCTTCTAGCAAGATTTTACCATCTACTGCTAATTCGCTTAATGACTTGATAGGTAAACGATCATAGGATTCTCCTACGGCATCCATCTGAGGTGTTTCGTCAAAATAGATCATCAATTCTTCTACTTGCAGTGCATGTTTTTTGCCTAAGAAGTACAATTCGAATGGTTCCAAAGCTCCAGTTTCTCGTTGTCGTAGTCCTTGGACAAGTGCTTGAACGTCTTTAATCATTTGGTTAGAACACTTCCACGATTTCAAAAAGGAACGAATCTCATTTTCTTTTAGATCCAGTTGGCTGATCAATAATGCCCATGCTTGGCTCTCTTCTTTCAATGGGACGGATGGTAATTCAGCAAAACGTAAAAGTGCTTCGCCTTCTTCTTTCAAACCGGGACAGCAAATGTAGCACTCTGTTTCAATAAATGCATGGATTCCCGCGGCCCGTTCATTTCCCAAGAGCATCTTGATGAATTCCACATTTATACGTTCTACAGATATTTTACCTAATAGCTCGTGGTTTTCTTTGATGGCGTAGAAGGTTTCTTCCTCTAATTTGAACCCTAGTTGACTGACAAAACGCAACCCGCGCATCATTCGTAAGGCATCTTCATGGAACCGCTCATGAGGATTGCCTACAGCTCGCAAGATCTGTTCTTCTAGATCTTGCAGACCATCGAACAAATCGATGATTTCTCCATCTTCTTTCAAAGCAAACGCATTGATCGTAAAATCTCTTCTTTTCAAATCTTCTGCCAACGAACGAACGAATTCGACATGATCTGGTCTACGGTAGTCCTGATAAGTTGATTCCGTCCGAAATGTGGTGATCTCATATTGTTCATCATTTTCTAATACCAACACAGTTCCATGTTCGATCCCAATATCTATCGTTTTTGGAAAAAGCTGTTTGATTTCTTCTGGAAATGCGCTTGTTGCGATATCCACATCATGGATTGGCTGGTTCAGCAAGATATCACGAACACTTCCACCTACAAAATAAGCTTCATATCCTGCATTCTCTAATTTTTTCAGAACTGGAATTGCCTTTTGGTATTCCAGAGGTAATTGTTTTAATTTCATTTTTCCAACCTTTCCTGCGTGTTTCTTGTCCTGAGATAAAGACTCAGTTGCATGGTGACTGTTTGACAAGTCCGTTTCAGAGTCTTCAAGGCCAGGACCACTTCATCTTGTTTACTCGTCCTTACGCTCAAAGCGATTATGGTCTCTTTGATTGAATTTTTCCATGTTTTTTTCAAAAACTTCAGTTAAGTCGATATTCAATGAATTAGCCATGATCATCGTAACGAATAAAACATCACCAAGTTCTTCTGCTACCGAGTTAACTGGTTCAGAAGCCTTTTTGCTTTTTTCTCCATAAGTGTGGTTGACTTCTCTTGCCAATTCACCTACTTCTTCAGTTAATCGAGCCATCTGAGCTAATGGAGAGAAATACCCCACCTTGAATTGCTGGATATATTCATCCACTTCCTGCTGCATACTGTATAAAGAACGCTTTTTATCCATCTTTTTCCCTCCAAAACTATCTTACCAAAACTTTAACGCAAATCCTAGATAAGAGCAATTGAGAAAATCGAATTTCCATGCTACATTTAGGAAGGAATTTCTAAATGGAAATTCTGTGAAAATACATAATTGAAAGCTGGAATTCATATGGTCAAACGAAAAACAGTAAAAGAAGTTCTTTTTATCATTATAGGAACAAGTATTTATGCATTTGGTCTTGTTTACTTGAACATCGCTAATCATTTAGCAGAAGGGGGAGTCTCAGGGATCACCTTGATCTTAAGAGCTTTATTTGGTATTGATCCAGCTTATACGACTTTATTAATCAACATCCCATTGATTTTACTAGGAGGAAAGATCCTCGGTAAACGTTCCTTGGCCTATACTGTTCTAGGTACACTTTCTTTGTCATTCTTTTTATGGATCTGGCAAAGGGTTCCACTAGAAATCAATTTACAGCATGATCTACTGATCGTTTCTCTACTTGCGGGTTTAGTTGCAGGTGTAGGAAGCGGGATCGTCTACCGCATGGGTGGAACAACAGGCGGCAGTGATATTATCGCTCGGATTTTAGAACAAAATTACGGCATCACTATGGGGCGTTCCCTATTGGCATTTGATATCATCGTCTTACTTGCTTCATTAACCTATATCGACTTGAAACGTATGATGTATACGTTGATTGTTTCGTATGTTTTCAGTCGTGTGATTGATTCGATCTTAGATGGCGGATATTCTGCAAAAGGTCTACTTGTCGTCTCCAACAAAAGCGAAGAGATTGCACCACTACTGATGACCGGTCTGCAAAGAGGTGTGACTTTCCTTTCTGGAGAAGGCGCATTCTCTGGTAATTCAAAAAAAATCATCTATATGGTCGTTAGCTCTAGTGAATTAACTGAAGCTAAGAGGATCGTCCACGAGATTGACGAAAAAGCTTTCCTTTCAATCATCAATGTGCATGAAGTGGAAGGGCAAGGCTTTACTTATTTGAAGCCACAGACAAGATTACTGAAAAAACTATAAGAAAAAAGACAAAGATAGGCTATGAGGAAAGATTCCACATCCAGCTGACCTTTGTCTTTTTTAGTACTATACTATTTTTAACTAATTGTTATGTTCACTTACCCGGTTACTTTTCTTTTGTGTCTGCAAAAGGATCTTTCGGTTAACTTCATCAGATAATTTCAAAAAAGCATCCCTATCTCCATCTTCTAGTGCTTGATCGATTTGAGCATAAAGCATTTTTAGTTTTGCCTCTTCTTCTTTTTCTTGAAAATATCGTTCAATTAATTCAGTATCTTCTTCACTGACTGAAGAATCCCAAGAAGAAAATGGATTGTCTTCTAAGATAGATAGATATTCTCTTGTCTGCCAAGCATTTTCGAATATACATTCCACATATAAAGGCTTTTTCCAATTCAAACGGATTTCATGAAAAATCTGGTCTGTGTCCGTAAATTCTTTTCCCTGCAAAAACAATTTCATGGGTTCCCCTTCAACAGATAGATCACTGATCTGCAGTCCTCGATCCGCAAAATTCGCCCCTTCAACAAAGTGGACATTGCTTAAAATCGCTTCATGATTGGCAAGATAATTCAAGATCCAAAAAACTTCTCTTCGGCTAAAAGATACATGATTGACCATCCACGTTAAAAAATTCTTCTTTTCCCGTACATCAATTAGCATTTTTCTCACCTCTCTGTTAGGTCATCTAATAATGACAGTGCCTCCATATCTCCTGGTTCAAGTGTTAAATAATAAGTCAATAATTCTTGCGCTCTTTTCAGCTGCCCTTCTTCTCTTAAGAAAAAGGCATACTCTTTCAAGAAATCTGGTTCATGTGATAGTTCATGATAAGCCTGTTCATAGTGTACAGCTGCAACGGTAAAGTCTTCTAATTCATTATAAGCATGGGCTAGGTTCCATTCTGCATAAGGATTAGCAGTTTCTTCCATCTGATTGATCACTTGTATCACATCTTCATATCTTTCATCATCCAAGTAAAGATTGCTTAAAGTAAGTAATGTTTCATCTTGTTTGTCTCCTACTTCTAAAGCTTTCAGTAAAAGTTCTTCTGCTCGCTGTCTATCATGCAGACGGAAAGCATTTTCCGAGGCCAGGTGATAAAGTTCGACTTGGTAAGAATTTTCTTTGATTCCTTCTTCTAACACTGTTTGTGCTTCTTCAATCATTTCTTCTTCTTGAAGAGCTTGTCCTAGATATAGATATAACGATTGATAATGCGGATTAACTTCTCGAAGTTCTTCCAGATAGTTGATTGCCTGCTGATTTTCTTTCAATTGAAGATTCGTAAAAGCTAGCTGGAACAGTCGATCATCTGTCCTTTCTTCTTTCAGTGCTTCTTCTAAAGGTACGATAGCTGCTTCGAATTCTCCTTGCATACTTAAGGATTGTCCTAAACGTTCCTGCATCGAGATTCCTGAAATTTCATTTATCCCGCTTGCCAACAATGTTTCATAAACCACTGCTGCCTCTTTGAAACGATCAACTGAAAAATACAATTCAGCTAGCGCAAACTGGATCAATGGTTCATCAGGAAGCAACCCAGCTGCTTCTTTCAATTTTGCTTCACTCACTTCAGGGATTCCGATAACTTGGTACAAATCAGCTATCGCCAATAAGCTTTGCGGATAGTAATCACTTTGCTTATCCACTTTTTCCAGGTATTCAAAAGCTAAGTCGATCTCATTATCTTCGATTGCAATTTCTGCTAACGGGATGTTCAGTCCGTCATTTTCTGGGTATTGGTTGATCAGTTGTTCAAAAATCTGTTTTGCTTCGATCAAAAAGCCAATAGCCAGCAATTCTTCGCCTAGTTCAGCTAATATATCTGCTGGGTCTTCTTTTAATGCTTTTTCTAAAAAGATTTGTGCTTGTGACAAGTCTTCATCTGATAAAGCTTGCAACATTTTTTCGCTATTTGTATTCATTTCAATTCCCTCTTATCTCACTGACGATTTGTTGAAATACCGTCATTGTTCTCAATAATTCTTTTTCGTTTGGATGTTGGTATCCGTCTATTATACCTATTTTTTCTAAAACAAGTATTTTTTTGCTTTTTTCTGCCAAAAAAAGAACTTTTTCCAAATACTCCATCTTTGAAATCTGTTCCAGCCAGTGGATTGGATAGCCAAGCAAGTCCAGCCACACAAAAAAGTTTTTTAGTTGGAAATCAAAAGGATATGCTTGGAGATTCCACACGAAATGAAACATCATTCCTAAAAATTTTTTCATACTAGCAGAAAGTAGATGGCCATTTTCGGTCAGATAAAAAGCTTGTTCAAACAGTTTACCATAATTTGACAGGTTTTCTGCCTCTAATTGATAAAAATAGATCATTTCTTCGATCATCCCGGCAAACGGCCGAGTCGTTAATTGCTTTTTATTTGGATAGTTTTTATACAGATTTTGCAAAAAACGATGATCACAAATCATTCCGCAACAGATAAAAGTCAAAAAGTCAATCTGCTTTCCGTCCACCTGCCGCTCGCTGATTGTTTGATCATAAACGATGCGTTCTGGCAGATTGATGGTTTGCAGCACTACACGATTTGGTAGCTGCAAAATCGTCCGCTGCGGTGTTAATGCTCGGCTTAGAGAACGGATCGATACAGGGATCATCCATAGTGATGAATCAAGGGTTGTATGTTTTTGAAAAAAACCTGCCAGATCCATGATCCCTTCATTTCCAAATCCGATGATAAACATGGATTGATTTTCGGGATAGCGTTTGACGAAATCAAGCAGGTTCTTTAATTCTGTTAAATGATTGCATTGAGTGTTGGCACAAATATACCAGTCATTGTTTGCTTGATTTGCAAATAACGGGTTGATCTTATCTGCAAACAAATCATAATAGCGCTGATTCGTTAAAAATAAGATTGGCTGATCAATGGAAAGTTCTCTTAGCTGACTGACTAGCGTTTCTCCGTAAAACACTTTCGTCAACGCATCTTCTACTTGATAATCAAGTTCCATACGCATCCCTCCTCTTCTTATTTTTATTTTACCATTAGTAAGCAAATTCTAGAAAAGATAAGAGCAAAGCTCACCTCATAACTTGGAAATAAATAAAAATTAAATAAAATACATGTGTTTTCTATGTATGACATACGGATTCGGAATCTCTGTCTCTTATTTATTCCTTTTCTGCTAGGAAATAAAAAGAAAAGCACTTGTAGCCCTAGAGCCACAAGCGCTTTTTCAACTGTCTTATTTAACAGCGTCTTTTAATGCTTTACCTGGTTTGAATGCAGGTACTTTGCTAGCTGGAATTTCGATTTCTTCACCAGTTTGTGGGTTACGACCTTTGCGAGCTGCGCGTTCGCGAACTTCAAAGTTACCAAAACCGATTAATTGAACTTTTTCGCCGTTAGCTAAAGCATCTTGAATAGTTGAAAATACAGCATCTACTGCTGCAGTTGCATCTTTTTTAGTTAAATCAGTAGCTGAAGCAACTTTTTCGATTAATTCTGCTTTGTTTGCCATGGATAGATTCACCTCCTCCACAAGAGATATGATAGAAATATCATTTAGTTAAAACTTTCTGAGTGGTCCAGAAGTTTAAAAAGAAATATTGATTAACTTCAATATTCTGTTATCACGATATCATATGAACCGCTTAATAGCAAGGTTTTTACCAATTTTCACATGCTTTTTTTAGTCATAGAAACGTAACAAACGAAACTGTCTTTTTCTTTTGAAAAAAAAACGTCGATATGGTAAAATGCCTATTTTCTCCTACGAGGGATAATTCGGATGGACGTCCCTTCAAAAGTAAATGCTTTTCTGATTTGATTTTCTAAGAAACGTTCATAAGAAAAATGCATCAATTCCTCTTCATTGACAAAAACGACAAATGTAGGTGGTTTGACAGCGACTTGTGTAGCATAAAAAATCTTCAGGCGTTTTCCTTTATCTGTTGGTGTTGGATTGATTGCTACAGCATCCATAATGATATCATTCAACACAGCCGAAGAGATACGAAGATTCTGGTTCATACTTACTTGTTCGATCATTTCAGGCAGACGTTCCAACCGTTGTTTAGTCACTGCAGAAACAAAAACGATTGGAGCGTAATCAAGATACCGGAATTCATCACGAATCTCTTGTTCGAAATCACGCATTGTATTGGTTTCTTTCTTTACAAGATCCCATTTATTCACGACGATAATAATTCCACGACCAGCTTCATGGGCGTAACCCGCTACTCGCTTGTCTTGTTCCCGAATCCCTTCTTCAGCATTCAGTACCATCAAAACGATATCAGAACGGTCAATGGCACGCATTGCACGCATCACGCTGTATTTTTCAGTATTTTCGTATACTTTTCCGCGTTTACGCATACCAGCTGTATCTATCATTAAGAATTTCTGACCACTTTCAGAAACGAAGTGGGTGTCGATTGCGTCTCGGGTCGTTCCTTCAATATCCGAAACAATTACACGTTCTTCTCCTAAAATCGCATTGATCAAAGAGGATTTACCAACATTTGGGCGACCAATCAAACTAAACTTAATCGTGTCGTCGTCCTCTTCTTCAGTCTCTTCAGAGAAATACTTCACTGCTTCATCTAAAATATCACCAATCCCTAGTCCATGGCTTCCTGAAACAGGATAAGGATCGCCTAGCCCTAAGGAATAAAATTCATAGATATCGTTTCTCATTTCTGGATTATCTACTTTATTGACTGCTAAAATCACTGGTTTATTACTTCTGTATAAAATTTTCGCAACCATCTCATCTGCGTCTGTCACGCCTTCGCGTCCGCTGACTACACAAATGATTACATCTGCTTCTTCAATCGCGATTTCTGCTTGATGCTTGATCTGATCCATAAAAGGTTCATCGCCAAGATCAATTCCGCCTGTGTCGATCACGCTGAATTCTCGACCTAACCATTCACCTTTTGCATAAATACGATCACGAGTTACTCCAGGAGTATCTTCGACAATCGAGATACGCTCACCAGCGATGCGGTTAAAAATCGTAGACTTACCGACGTTCGGGCGGCCAACGATTGCAATTGTTGGATTTGCCATATTATTTCCTCCTCACAAGTTTCCAATCTCACTTAGTTTAACGAATGCATTGCCAACTTTCAAGCATAGATTGTCAATTAAACGAAGTATTTTTATTCCTTATTGAAATACTAATCGCTTTTCAAAAGAAAAACTGAGACAAAAGCAGCTGCTTTCATCTCAGTCACAGATACAAAATCAATTATTTTTCAGAATCATCGGTTGCTTTTTCTTCTACTTCTTCTTTCAACGCATCACCTAAAATGTCTCCCATAGTAAATCCAGTATTTTCTTCTGGTAATTCATAAGACTCAACATTTTTTGGTTCTTCTTCTGAAGCTGGTTTTTCTTCTAAAGCTTTGATACTCAATGCAATACGATGTTCTTCTGGATGGATCTCTAATACTTTCACTTTCACTTCGTCACCTTCATGAAGCACTTCATGTGGTGTCGCAATATGTTTATGTGAAATTTGAGAGATATGGACTAGCCCTTCTACTCCAGGGAACACTTCAACAAAGGCACCGAAGCTTGTCAAACGTTTAACTGTTCCGTCTAATACTGTGCCAACTGGAGCTTTTGTATCGATTTCTGACCAAGGTCCAGGCTGTGTGTCTTTGATTGACAAGGAAACACGTTCTTGTTCAGGATTGATAGACAACACTTTGACATTTACATCATCATTGACAGCCAATACATCACTTGGTTTTGCTACATGACTATGTGAAATCTCTGAGACATGGACTAGACCGTCAATTCCGCCTAGGTCGACAAATGCGCCAAAATCAGTAAGACGTGCAACACGTCCACTGAGAACATCTCCCTCATGGATAGTTGAAAGAATTTCTTTTTTCTTTTCTTCTCTTTCGTTTTCCACTACCGCTTTATGCGATAAGATCAAACGATTTTCTGATGGTTCGATTTCGATGATTTTAAAGCTCAATGTTTTGCCTTTATAGTCTGAAAAGTCTGCAACAAAATGATCTTCCACCATTGATGCAGGGACAAAACCACGTACACCGACGTCAACGACTAAACCGCCTTTGACAACATTTGTAACAGGTGCTTCGATGACCTTGCCCTCTTGGAAATCTCTTTCGATATCTTCCCAAACTTTTTTAGCATCTAAACGGCGTTTTGAAAGTAGGTAGCTGCCGTTTTCTTTATCTTTGCCGATCGTACTGATAACGACTAAATCTAATACATCACCGACTTTTACTACTTCGCTGATATCTTCTACCGGCAAAGTTGATAATTCTTTTGCCGGAACGACTCCTTCAACTCCAGCCCCTTCGATTCCGACAATCACTTGTTTGTCTTCAATGACTAAAACTTCGCCCTTAACAACATCGCCAACTTTTACTTCTTGTACGCTTTTCATTGCGTCTTCCATTGACTGGTTGTTCTCTTGATTTTGATCAAATTCTGTCATAACACTTGTCCTCCTAACCAACATTCTGCCGTAAGTACGGTACTGTTTTTAGTTTAATTGATTATTCAAAAAAAATAAAGCGATTTCGTTCGTTTTCCTTGAAAAAACAATTGTTTTTCATTTTTTTTCTTAATTTAAAAAAGAAGATAACCTTTTTTCAAAACAACAGCTTTTATTGCTGCAACGACTTCTGGAATCGATTTGCCAGTCGTATCGATACGAACAGCATCCTCTGCTTGCTTCAGCGGAGAGACGTCCCTTGTTGAATCATAATGGTCTCTTTCCTGTATCTCTTTCGTCAGTGTTTCAAGATCAGTCGGAATTCCTTTTTCTTGGTTCTCTTTGAAACGTCTTTCTGCACGCTCACTTACGCTTGCTACTAAAAAGATTTTCACTTCTGCATTCGGTAATACAGCTGTCCCGATGTCTCTTCCGTCCATGACAACGCCACCGCGTTCCCCTATTTTTCGTTGGATAGCAACTAATTCTTCTCTGACTTTTCCATGTGCAGAGACTTCAGAAACAGCTTTTGTGACATCTGGTTGACGGATTTCTAAAGTCACATCTTTTGATGCTATGAATACATGCTGTCCATCTTCTTGTTGCGAAAAAGAGATAGGATACTTTTTGATCAGCGAAACTAGCCCTTCTTCATCTGAAAAAGATACATTGTTCGTAATAGCTAAATAAGTTACTGCGCGATACATGGCACCGGTATCTGTATAAATATAATTCAATTCTTTTGCTAATATCTTGGCAACGGTACTTTTCCCAGATGAAGCAGGCCCGTCGATTGCAATACTGATTTGTGTCATGATATAACTCCTTTTTCTCAGAAAAAAAGCCGCAAAGCGCGGCTATTATTATTTAATTCTTAATTCTTGACCAGGGTAAAGCATAAAGTTGTTTGGATCTAAGCCATTCAATTCAAACAATTGATCAGTGGTGATCCCTGCACGCTCAGCCACTTGTTTTGGACCTTCGCCTGCTTGAACAGTCGTTGTTGAACCGGCTGCAGCTGATGAAGAAGGTGTTGTTTCTGCTGCATTGCTGCTTGAATCCCCTGCTTGATAAGTTGCCTCACTTGAGGAAGTCGGTGTTGTCTCTGCTGCAATACTGCTTTCTGACGTTACACCTGTATCTTGAGACACAGTAGATTCTTCCGCGATTGTACTAGATTCTACTGTTGAAGTCTCAGTTGACTCCTCTTTTGTTGTACTTGTAGAACTTTCTACTACTGATGTCGAAGTTTCAGAAGAAGTTGCTGCTGTTGCATTGTTGCTTGATCCATTTCTGATCCAGAAATAAGCACCTGCTGGAATAGCGATACATAAGACCAGTAAAATCAAAAATAGCGAAAGAAATAATGTATTTCCTTTCTTTTGTTGTCTCTGAGAACTTCTTGATGAAACTTCATCATCTGTATCGTAGATTGGTTGTTCCCATGGTTCTTGTGTTTCGTTATTTTCTGTAGATTGATGTCTATCTTTTCTGCTCACTGTTTTACCTCCTAAACTCTATCGTGTGTATTATACCATAGGAAAAAGTGTCTTGTCCTAAAAAATCAATGTTCCATGTTTTTTTTAAATAAATTTAGTAAAATCGTTTCCCAATGAAGTTGTTCAGTCTTAGAAAAAAGCTTCCTCTTTGGCAGAAGTTCTGCTTTTGCTCCATCAATATCACAACAATTCTGCGGCTTTTCGGAGAGTTTTTCGCCAAAATAAGCTAAGATGAATTTTCTGCGGCAGTTTTCTTCATTAATATAGCGAAGCATCTGCTGCAGGCGGAATTCTTTTTCTTTTTCCTGACGTTTGAGCCGTTCCACCCAATTTTCTGGTTTTTCAGACTGCTGGATCAGCTCCATCCATTTTTTTTGCAGCTCATCAAAGGGAGCTTGCTCTGTGGCATATTCCAAATAAAGCTCAAAACTTTGTCGCTGTTCTCTAGAAAGTTGATTAAAGAAATAATGGATACGTTCATCCCCACTTTGATAAAAAAGAATTGCTGCACTTTCTTCCTGATCTCTGCCTGCTCGACCGATTTCTTGTACATAGTTTTCTAGACTGTCTGGCAAATCATAATGGACCACATAACGGATATCAGATTTATCGATCCCCATACCAAATGCATTCGTAGCAATGAGAAACTGCAGCTGATTTTTTACAAACTGCTGTTGAAGTTGTCTTCTTTGAGCTGCATCAAGACCACCGTGATAGTATCCAACTGTAAAACGTTCCCTGAATAAATGATACAATCGTTCGACTTCTTTTTTTGTTGCACAATAAATGATTGCCGCTCCTTGTGCTCTTTCCATGAAGTGTTCAAGTTCTTGTTCTTTTTGCTGCGTTTTCCGAACAAAAAGCGAGATATTTTGCCGATTGACTGATTGTCTGATCTCTTTTGGTGGTCGATCAAATAGTACATGACGTATATCTCTTGCTACTAAATCTGTTGCTGTCGCCGTTAGTGCCAGTGTGACCGGGTTTCCTAAAAGCTTTCGGATTTTTCCTAACTGTTGATATTCTGGACGGAAATCAACTCCCCATTGAGACACGCAATGAGCCTCATCTACTACATATAACGCAATATTTTGTTTTTTCAGATGCTCTAAAAGAGAAGGATTAGTCAACATTTCGGGACTCAAAAACAAAAATTTATATTGCGATAGATGACGGAGGACGTATCTTCTTTCAGATTGCGAAAGTAAACTATTGAAAGCAGCTACTCGTTTCTCCCCTCGTTTTTGTAATTGCGTCACTTGATCTTCCATTAGAGAAAGCAGCGGTGACACGATGATGACCAGACCTTCCATTAAATACCCCGTCAATTGATAGCAAAGGCTTTTTCCCGTTCCTGTAGGCAAAATAGCGAGAGTATCTTCTCCATCAAGCAACGCCTGAATAATTTCTTCTTGGCCGGGACGAAATGAATCAAATCCAAAATATTTTTTTAATTCATTTATTAACATTCTGTATCGCTTCCTTTCTCAATAGATAGATTTGATACAAACGAAATTCTCCATAATCTAATTGTCCATCTACATTCCATTCGCTAAAGCGCCACTCTCGCACGGAATCCTTATTTGGTTCCAAACGTTCGATTGTTTCTGCAGAGAGAATCCACTCGTATGGAAAATCATCAAAAAACAAGGCCCACTCAATAAGATGATCTGTTACTGTTCCTCTTTTTAAATGACGGATTGCCATGATCTGGTCAATTGTCTGACCATTCATAAACATCTGCTTGGTGATCATCATGCTTTGATTGAAATTTTGCTGTAATAATGAATCGATCAAAGCGTGCCAAAGCGAATCTGGCCGTTTTTCGATTTGTGCTAACAAAAGGTGGATACATCTGCTTTGTTGCAGATAAACCGCTGACTCATCATTGTTTTTTGCCAGCTGATAAGGAAGCAGCCCTGTTCGCTCATTTCCAGATAATTGGTTAGCTAAAAAATCTGCTGCTTCTTCTGGTATCTCCGAAAACAGCTGCACCAAACTCTCATACGCAGTATCAATCAAAATTTCACGTGGCAATTGGCTTTCACTAAGCCATTTTTTTAGTTGGAAAGTATAAAAAGGACTTGTCTCTGCTGGAAGATAGTCTTGAATACCCGTTGCCAGATTAGAAATTACTTGAACAGCAAATTTAATGAGCCGCCAACTAGTTTCCCCTGTTCTGCCATAGCGGTCAAAACGCAAACCAGTATGTTCTATTTGATGTTCGGACAACATATCAGCCCCTGCAGGCGTTAGCTTTGCTTCATTTTCATTTATTTCGATCCAACCTTGCTGCGCAATTTTTTGCAAAATTTGATAAAACTTATCCTGCTTCAATTCTGGAAAACTGTTATGGATAAACAAAAGTTCGTGGGTAAATCCATAAATAAGTACTGAAGTCGTTCGTTTTCCCACAAGGAGTTGGTAAAGAGAACTAATCCGCAGCTTGTGTCCTGATGAAAATAGCGATAAAATAAAAACAATCATATTATTCTCCTTAAGTTAGGATGGTTAGAAATGTCACTACTATGTAAACTTGTACCTGAACGCTGTATTGCATGCGGTCTTTGTCAAATCGAAGCGCCAGATATTTTCGATTATGATGAAGAAGGAATCGTTTTATTTGCCCAAGAACCAGAGGCTCATCAACAGTTCGTGATGCCGGAAGAAGAAACATATGTAAAAAAAGCGTATCAAAAATGTCCAGTTCGAGCGATTTTATTAGAAAATAAAATATAAATATAAACGAAACTTTAAAAACGTACACTAAGTTCTCTAAACTTGAAAATAAGCCGGGATCTGTTTCTCTTGTTCCGTGAAATCCCGACTTATTTTGAAAGATTCATTTGCTATCTATAGTTAATTGACTAGTTTTTTCACGGACCCTATAGGACCCATTTATATTATTTCAACTTTTTCAGCCAGTTTTCCAATGTATTGACGATCACAGTTTGCTGGTCTGCGTTAGAAATTTCTGCCTCTCCATCTCCTTTTTGCTCACCATAGCTGCCAAAACCTCCATGATTTCCGCCATTGATTGATACATACTCTGTTCTTTCCGGTAAATACTGCTTAGCTTCTTGATAAGCTTCCTGATTCAATACTTTATCTTTTGTCGCCGTGATCGATAAAACAGGAACAGCTGATTCTGTCAATGTTCCTTTTTTGTCGGGATAACTTGCCATGAAGAATACCCCTTTTAAATGTTTGTCTGAATGATTCTTATTGACATAACGACTTGCCATTACGCCACCTAATGAATGGCCACCGATCACATAATCGGAATTTGGAAAATCTTCTTTGACCTTATCCGCTTTGTTTCCGCCCATCACTGCTAGATCAAGTGGCATTTTGACAATAGCGACTGAAAAGCCGTTTTTTGCTAAATCTTGCGCCCAAATACTATAACTTTCTGGCTCTACGAGAGCACCAGGATAAAAAATAAGTAATGGAGACTTTCCATGATTCTTTTTCTCTCCTTCAAAAAATAAGTAATCTTCTTTGTTTTTTCCTTCTTTTACCAACACTTGCGCTTCTGACGATGGTTCGTACGTATTTTGCTGTATATAGTAATAACCGGCTCCACCGAGTAATCCTAAAATGATGACTAAGCCAATTAGTATTCGTCTAAATATTTTCACTTTCTCCCACCTTTTCTATCTGAGTGACCCCTTTTTCTTAATCAAGTATGATTATACCTTAAAAAAAATAAGAGAGAAATGCAAACTTTCCAGCATCAAATAAAAAAAGACGGAATATCCATTTGAATATCCGCCCTTTTTGTATGTTTATTTTTATTTAGCACATAAACGATACACAGCTTCTGCATAAATTTCCATTGCTTTATACATACTACTTAATTCCCATCGTTCATTCGCCTGGTGCATAAAGTCAGGAGTATCAGGGAACATCGCACCGAATGCCACACACTGGTTCATCGTACGAGCAAAAGTAGCGCCGCCTGATACAAACGGTTCAGTCATGTCTCCAGTAATATCGCGATATGTCCCCAATAGATTTTTCACTAACTCACTGTCTAGTGGCACGTATAATGAATCAAGGAAGTCAAATTCTTCATAAGTCAACCCATATTTTTCTGCTGTTTTAGTTAATTTAGCTACTAAATCATCTTTCTTGAATGTAACAGGGATTCTCATATCTACACCGATTTTTGTTTGTTCTGGTGTGATTTCCAAACTTGCAAAGTTCATCGTTAGCTCGCCGGATTGTTCATCTTCTGTTTTGCCCACGACAGCTTCACCAGTTGCATTTTCTTGAACTAATTTTCCTAAGAAATTGATTGGGCCAAAATCAAATACTTCTGAAAGAGCAATTGCCAGACGAGAAATAGCATTCACTCCTTGTGCTGCATCTTTCGCGTGGATACTTTTACCAAGAACGACGATGCCTTCACCTTGTTCTTCGAAATCGAATTCGTGTTTTTTCAATGCTTCTTTTACTTCAGAAAGCTTTTCTCCAGAGTAAGGAGCTGCATCAGGAACAACATTCAACGCTCCTCCAGCTTTTACAGAAAACTCGTTCGTTCCTGGTCCTGTCAAGTAAGCTTGCAATAAGCCTTTTTCTGCATAAATTAAAGGAAATTCAGCATCTGGCGCAAATCCTTGCGTAATTCCTTCTTCTTTTTCGTTATATTTTTCTAAACAACGCCATAAATTTTCTTCATCTGTACCAAAGATAAAACGAATACGTGTCTTGAATTCCACGCCAGCATCAATCAAAGCTTTGACGGCATACATTGCCGCAATAGAAGGACCTTTGTCATCTTGGGATCCGCGACCAACTAACCAGCCGTCTTTTATAGTTGGATCGAATGGTTTTGTTTCCCAATTATTTTCGTCCCCTGCTGGAACAACGTCCATATGACACAAGATACCGAATAATTCATCTCCAGAGCCAATCTCTGAATAACCGTAATAGCCTTCTGGATCTTTAAATGTTCTAAATCCTAGCTTTTCACTGATTTCCAATACTTTATCCAAAGCTTCAATCACTTTTTTACCGAAGGGATGTCCTTGTCCTGAATCTGCTTCATCTAGTACGGAAGGAATTCGGATCAATTCGCTCAATGATTCTAATGCTTGTTCATGATGTTGTTCTGTCACAAATTTTTTCATGATATTATCCTCCTAATATGTTAAAAAGGGTCATGTCAAATTCCTCCGACACAACCTCTTCTTCTCAAATAATGACGTTTTAAGCCTGCTCCATCAGCAAGCAGAATGTTCTTAACAAATGATGAAAGAAAAAACACTCACTGAATGGAGCTATTGACTTGTCCACGTGCTTATCGATAGCCGTTTATCGGTTTCTTCATTCTTATGATAGACCTTGTACCTGTATTTGTCTAGGTTTAGAACATTGCTGCTACACCTAGGATCACACAGATGGCTACAAATAATATCGCAATTAATTTACCGGTAAATTTCCACCACACTGAAACATCGAAACGAGCAATTGCTACAGCACCCATTACGATAGCAGATGTTGGTGTAATTAAGTTTACTAAACCAGATGCAGATTGATAAGCAGTGATTACTAAATCCTTACCGACGCCGGCAAATTCACCCATAGGTCCCATGATTCCCATTGTTGCAGCAGCTAAGCCGGAAGTTGAAGGAATCAAGAATGACATAGGGATATAGAAAATAAATGTAATAATGATGAATACACTTGAAGATAATGAACTTAATCCTTGTTCGCCCCAATGTAAGATGGTGTCTGTGATTAATCCATTGTTCATAACCACTTGGATACCACGAGCAACAGCTACTACGATTGCTACACCGATCAAATCAGAAGCACCAGCTAAAAATTCAGAGACAAATTCAGACTCTTTCATGCCATAAGTGATTGCTACTACGATGGACATTACTAAGAATAACATAGTAATTTCTGGGAAGTACCAGTCACCTAATGGAAGCATGCTTTTACCTAGAACCGTACCTAGTACCGGAAGGTTTGTTAACCAGTTTGTCAATGATTCAAAAATCGTGAAATTCGCATTCAAGGTTGTCCAAGGAATCAAACTGATGATCATGATACCAAAAGTAATAAAGAACAATACATTAACATGTTTTTGTTTTTTCGTGATTACTTCTTGACGACCGATTGCTTCAATATCGAAATGCTTCATATCTTCTTTACGTTGGTTGTATACTAATGATTTTGTTGGATCTTTTTCGATCTTTGATGCATAACGATACACATATACAATAGAAATAGCTAACAAAATAACGAACATCAAGAATCGAAGACCAATACCTTCACCCATCGAAATCCCAACAGCTTGTGAAGCTACGCCTGTTGCAAAAGGATTTACCGTTGAAGCTAGACAGCCTACTTGAGACCCTACTAATACGATTGCTACAGCTACTACTGTATCAAAGCCTACAGCCATCATGACTGGGATCAGTAAAGCATAGAATGGAATCGTTTCTTCTGCCATTCCGTAAGTAGAGCCGCCTAATGCAAATAACAGCATCAATACTGGAATAAGCATTTTTTCTTTTCCTTTGAATTTCTTCACAACTGAAGCAATCCCGGCATCTAGTGCCCCTGTTTTGTTGATAATACCTAAAAATCCACCAACAACCAAAATGAAGAAAGAGATTGGGATTGCAGCAGGTGTTTCTTTAGTTAGCTCCCCCGCTGGTACACCTAGCATCCCATTGATTGGCGCCATGAAAATATCCCACAGCCCTTGAGGATTTTGTTGTACTCGTTCATATGATCCAGCGACGATGTTGCCTGCATCGTCTACACTATAGTGCCCAGCTGGTATAAACCAAGTAAGTACAGCGATTACTGCAATAATAATAAATAAGACCGTATACGCTGAAGGCATTTGAAATTTTTTCTTTTTTGTTTGTTCCATCTTCTTCTTCCTTTCTTTTCCGTTAGAGACAACAATTTTGGCTCTAATGTTATTTTATCAAAAAGAGTATCAGAACAAAAATAATAACACGCATTTTGTAAAACTTTTGTTCAAAAAGTTCGTTTTTCCCTATTCCCTCCTCTTTTTTCAGGTTTTTAAAGCTTTCTTCTTTTTCATTGTAGCGTTTCCTTTTTTTTATAAACAAACATTTTCGTCTTTTAAAAGGAGAAGAATTTCACATTTGCAAAGAATTGATTGATTTTTATGCATAAATCAAAAAAATACTCAAAACAAACAAATAAAACGTTTACATTATTGCATGTCTTGTATTTTTTTCCAAAAAAAAAAGACCAAGAAATTTCTTGATCTTTTTGATATTTATTTGACTGCTGTATGACGTTGTTCGAACTGATGTTGTTTTCGACTTAACCATGGAAGAAGTTGCGCATGCAGCACTAAAAAGACAGCACTCACGATGAATCCTTTGATCAAGTTGAAAGGAACGATCCCAATCAGTACATAGTTTGCTAAAGACATGCCCAGCATCTGTGTTGCGTTCAGCCCTAAAAACATTAAGTAAAGAGGCGTAATAACGAAATAATTTGCGATACTCATAAAAATAGTTAGAGCGATGGTTCCTGTAATGACACCTAAAAATTTGTTTCTTCCTTTATGCTGTTTCTTTACACTAAAGAAATAATAAATCGGGAATGTAAAGATCGTTGTTGATAAGAAACTAGCAGTGTCTCCTACCAAATTATCCGGAGAAAAACCTGTAGTCAGCAGATGTAATACTGAACGCAAGAACGCTGTTGCAACTCCGGCCGCTGGACCGAATAAGAACATGCTGATCAATACCGGGATATCACTAAAATCGATCTTCAAAAAACTAAAAGCCGGCATGATCGGAAAAGCAAAATACTGTAAAACTAATGCGATCGCAGCAAACATCGCTACTGCAACCATTTTCTGTACACGGGTGTTCTTCATTTGAAATCCTCCTGTTAGGACTCCTCTTCAGCGAACTTTTTGACGTTTCTCTCCAAATGAAAAAACTCTATTTTCCAGGGAAAATAGAGTTAGAGTTATTTGATCAAGCGTCGTCAAATAAGCTCTATCTTCTTTATCCAGACTATACTGTCGGTATCGGAATTTCACCGATTCAGCTATTTTTTTGCAAAATAGGTCGTGGACTATAACCACCGGTCGGGAATTTCACCCTGCCCCTGAAGACGAACCTTATATAATTTTTGTTTACATATTCATTATACATATCTATTCAAAAAACGCAACATCTAACACTTATAAAAAGTAAGTGTTCATTTTGAGTGGTTCAGCAAACTGCTGACTTCTTTTTTGTTCAGTTCACGGTAATCCCCAGGACGTAGGCCTTGTAAAGTCAGATCTCCGTATTTTTCACGTTTTAGTTTTTGCACAGGAAGACCAACTGCTTGAAGCATATTTTTCACTTGATGATTACGTCCTTCGTGGATCGTCAATTCCACGATACTGTGGTTTGTCTTAGGATCCACTGATAAAATTTGGAATTTAGCTGGAGATGTTTTTCGTCCTTCGATCTTTATTCCTTTTGTCAAAGGTGCAAGCATCGATTTTGTAGCGATCCCTTTTACCTTTGCAACGTAAACTTTATCCACTTCATGTTTTGGATGTGTCAGGCGCTGAGCAAAATCTCCATCATTTGTCAGTAGCAAGATCCCCGAAGTATCGTAATCCAGTCGACCTACAGGATAGATACGTTCTTTTACCATCGGCAAAAGATCCGTAACAACTTTTCTTCCTTTGTCATCTGCAACAGCGGAAATAACTCCTTTAGGTTTGTACAATAAATAGTAACCGTATTCTTCTTGATAAATTGGGACTTCATCCACTTCCACAGTGTCATGTTTCCCAACTTTTATCCCTAATTCCCTTACAACTTGTCCGTTTACTTTTACACGTCCTGCAAGGATGAATTCTTCTGCTTTTCGACGAGAAGTGATGCCAGCGTGGGCAATTACTTTCTGCAATCTCTCCATTACAATTATTCTCCTTTATTCATTCCATCAAAGAATAGATCTGGTGACACGTCTTCTTCAAGTGAAATTTCCATTTCTTGTGTATCAGGCAGTTCTTCTAATGATTTCAAACCAAAATAATCTAAGAAGTAGCCAGTTGTTCCATATAATATCGGCCGACCTGGTCCTTCTACTCTACCTTTTTCTTCAATCAGTTTATGGGCAGCTAGACGCTGTACCGCTCCTGAAACCTGAACTCCTCGAATCTGCTCGATTTCAGCTCTTGTGATTGGCTGTTTATAAGCGATGATTGCTAAGGTTTCGACGGCGGCTTGAGATAATGTGTTTGATGTCCCTTGCGCATATCGCTTAAGTAAGGGAGCCAGCTCTTTTTTAGTCGTTAATACATAATGGCTTTCCGTTTCAAAAATATGCAAAGCTGAGTGCGAGTTTTGAGTGTAAGATTCTTTTAATTCTTTCACTAAACTTGTGACTTCTGCTTCGCTGAGATTTAACAGTCCGCTTAATTCTTCATTACTGATCCCTTCCTCGCCAACAATAAAAAGAAGGGCTTCAAGTTCACTTAATTTCGTCATGTTCGGTATCTCCTACTGCTGGATAAAGCATAATTGATTCATAGTTTTCTTTTTGTTGCGCAATGATCTGCCCTTTTTTCATCAATTCTAGCAAAGCCATAAAAGTAGTGACAACTTCACTTTTAGAAGGTGACTCAAAAAAAGAATCGAAAGTACAGCCATGCGCATTTCTTTTTATACGCTCTTCGATAAATACCATTCGTTCTTCGATCGTTGTGTCATCGGGCGTGATCGTTTTTTCCACTTTTTGAGAAATTTTCTTACGTTCTAAGATTTTCTGCATGGCACGGATCAAATCGATTTTTTTGACTTGTCCTCGCTTCAACGGCTTTTCAGCATCCGCTAACCCATCGATGTTCATAGGTTCTTTTGTGTAATAAAGACTTCGTTCCTCTGCTTTTTCTGTCAGTCTTTCAGCTGCATATTTATATTTACGGTATTCTAAAAGCTGAGTGACCAATTCTTCTCGAGGATCTTCTTCCCATAATTCTTCATCGTCTGTGACGAATTCTTGGACAGGAAGCAATGTCTTGCTTTTGATTGCCATCAATGTAGCAGCCATCACTAAGTATTCTCCTGCAACAGCTAGCTCTAGTGTTTTCATTGTATGGATATAATTCATATATTGCTCCGTGATCGTAGCGATCGGTATATCATATATATCGATTTCCATTTGCTGAATCAGATGAAGCAGCAGATCGAGAGGACCCTCGAATACATCTAATTTAATATTGATCTCCGTCAACTCATTCACTCTTTCTTCTTTTTCTTTGCTAGCCATTTTCCAATGTAAGGCTCTGTGATTTCAGTTGCACGGATGGAGACATCCGGGTACTTTTCCTGTAATTCATCTAACATTTGAAAGCCCATATTCTCACCGCGATAAGACGGATTCAAAGAAATGTCATGGATGATCAGCTGATCGTTCGTTGCCCAGTAAATACCAATAATCCCTTGAATGTTGGTTGAACCTTCTGGCGTAAAGAAAAAAAGTTCATAATCGTCTTCAGATTCGTACGTATCAATCTCCTTCAACAAAGAAGTTTTACCTGTCAGTTTCTTATGGAAACTCAATAGTCCCATAGCAATTTTACGGTTTTCTTTCCGGTAATGTGTTAACATCTTCTCACCTTCCTATGACTAAGCCCTTGGAAAATGCTGCTTATAAACATCCGTCATTCTTTTCTTCGTGATATGTGTATAAATCTGAGTCGTAGAGATATCCGCGTGACCTAACAATTCCTGTACTGTCCGCAAATCAGCTCCATTTTCTAGCAGATGTGTGGCAAAGCTATGCCGCAGCGTATGTGGTGTTACTTCTTTGTAAATCCCAGCCTCTCGTACTAACTGCTTCAGATTTTTCCAGATTCCTTGCCGAGAAAGACCTTTCCCATGATTATTGACAAATACATGCATTTCAGATGCGTCCTTTACAAGTAATGGACGTGCTTCGTCTAAGTAGCGTTCCAGCCATTGGATCGCATAATCACCTAAAGGAATGATCCGCTCTTTATCTCCTTTTCCAACTGTCTGTACCAGTCCAAGAGAAAGATGAAGATCTCCCAATTTCAATCCAATCAATTCACTGACGCGCATCCCAGTAGCATACATGACTTCCAAGATTGCACGATCTCTTATCCCTAACGTTTTTGTCGTATCAGGTGCTTCAATCAGCTTTTCTACTTCTGTCAGAGTCAATGTACTTGGTAATTTCTGTGCTTTCTTCGGCGTATCGATATGTTGCATCGGATCATGATCAGTGATACGCTCTTGCCGTAAAAACTGATGGAATCTTCTGAGACTTGAGATCATCCGAGTAACAGTTGCTGTCGCTTTTTTTTCTTCATGCAACTTCTCCAGAAAACGGATGACTAAAAAGCGATCGACATCCTGCCATGAAGCAATTTTCTGCTCCTGTAGAAAATGCAAGTACTGTTCCAAATCACGTTCATAGCTTTGTCGTGTATTGGCGGACAATCCCCGTTCAATATTCAAGTAGTGGAGATAATCGTTGATTTGCTCTTTCATAATAATCCCCCTCATGCCTCTCTATCATATCAGATACCGCTTCATTCTGATAGTCTTTTTCCATAATCTGAGCAAAGAAAAAGCCGTCTAGACACTCAGACGGACTGGTTTCTTTTTTCTTTTTCATAGCATTCCTGACAGATTCCATGGAACGTTAGCCGATGATCTTTTACTAAAAAATGATAACGTTCTTCTACTACTTGCTCCACTTCAAGTAAAAGATCCTCTTCTACTTCCTCGATCGTGCCGCAGTTCAAGCATAGTAAATGATGATGGAAATGTTTGGCGCCTTCTTTTCTCAAATCATAACGGGCTAATCCATCATTAAAACTTACTTTATCGACAATTTTCAATTCTGTCAAGATTTCAAGGGTTCGATAAACAGTAGCAAGTCCAATTTCCGGACTCTTTTTTTTCACTAAAAAGAAGATTTCTTCTGCAGATAAATGCTCTTTCTCATTTTCCAAAAGCACAAGCAGAGTAGCTTCTCTTTGCGGTGTCAGCTTAAACCCCGCTTCATGTAGCTGCTGTTTTGTTTTTTTCATCGCCGAAATAGCATTCATGACCATTTACTCAACCCCAACAATTTATAATAATTACAAATAAAAAAAGATATAACACTATGTTAATTAAAATTATTATAAGCTAGTTAAGAAAAACATGCAAGGGATTCTCAATTAGATTTTTTGACTAGTTTTGTCACACCGTTTTCTTGTGTAATCAATCCTTGTTTCAAAAGATTACCTAATGCGCGCTTAAATGCTCCTTTGCTGATACCAAAAGCTTTCATGATTTCTTCTGGATCCGATTTATCTGTAAAGTTGATTTGCTGATCTGCAGAACGTTCTAAAATGGTTAAAATCATTTGTGCATCATCTGATATAGCTTCATATGCTCTTGGCTTCAATGAAAGATTCAGTACACCGTCTGGTCGGACACCAATCACTCGACCTTTTATCTGCTCGCCTAGACGAGGTTCATTATATCGTTCAGAAGGATGGATAAACCCAAGATAGAAATCTTCCGTTAAAACGTACGTACCTGTTAATTTCAAGCGGTATGCTGTTCCTATCACATCTTTGTTTTTCATTTCTTCTGTTCCATATTTGCTTAAAGATTTGAATATTTTTTCATCTGCTAAACTGCCCCAAATACGGTCTTTTGCATCAACTCTAAGGGAAATCATCAAGCGATCCCCTTTTTTAGGCCATAGCTCTGTCATTGTCGGCAATTCATCAAGAGATACGACAAAGTCTTTATCTGGAAGACCGATATCGACAAACGCACCTAAATCTTTTCGTGTAGCAGTAACGATTCCAAAAGCGTAATGACCGATACGGCTTTTAGGAATTTGTGTAGTGATCCGATTTTCATGTTTTTGATTTTGGTAACCGAATCCTTCAACTGCTTCACCGATTTTGTGTTCACCTTCTGATTTGCTTAAGCCAAAGGTTTGTCCGTTTTTTTGGACAAAGTAGTTTTTTTCATTTTCATCAATAATAATACCTGTAAATATAGTTGCTAATAAATCGTTCATTTTTTTCTCCCTCTATAGTGAAAGGTTTTCTTAATACATTTCTTTGCTATCATAACATAATGTTATCTACTTGAATAGCTGAGCCTTGGTTTGGAAAGGTGAAAAAAGGAGTATGACAACAGTTGTGTCATACTCCCCTTTTTCGAATAAACGGTGTTAAACGGCAGGCTCACAGCCTCTTTCATTTGCCTAAAATTAATTGCTCCCATTTCCTCCGAACCATCCAGTTTTACAGTTGATGGTTACGATGTAAAATGGCAAAGCACTTTCTCCAATGCCTTTCATCAATGCAGATTTTGTTGAAGTGGCATATAGATTATAATAGCCTTCCCCATTTTCGATTCTGGCTTTTTCTAATCTGTAACCTCCTTCAACGATATATCCACGTTGGATACATGTAGCAATCACTTTGCTTTGGACACCTGGTGCCCACGTCCATGCTGGATTAGATGCATCGGCAATATCACTTGCTCTGGCAGATTTGATTGGCTGATTCGCTGAGTTTGAAGAGGAAGGGGTCGAGGATGCCGCTTCTTGCTGTGCTGCTTGTGCGACCGCAGCTTGTTGAGCGGCTTGAGCTGCAGCTGCTGCTTGAGCGGCTTGTTTTGCTTGTTCTTCAGCTGCTTTTTTCGCTTCTTCTGCTTTTTTCTTTTCCTCTTCTTCTTTTTTCTCTTTATCAGTGAGCATCTTATCTACTTGTTTCAATTGTTCATTCAACTGAGCAGATAGATCTGTATTTTTCACTTTTTCTACTGCTTCTTTTGCCGTCTTGTATTGGTCGCGTGTTGCTGAATCCACTACTTTTCCGTCTTTAAAGACTATAGCTGTTTTTTCTTTAGCTGTTTGCAATTCAGCATATTGATTTTTAGCTTCTGTTTGTGCTTGTTGAATCAATTTTCCAAAATCTGTGTTATCCGTTTCGATTGCTTGGATCTCTTTATCTGCTTTCAACTTGATGTCATCTGCTAGATGATCATCGACGATGGCAGGTGCTATGAACCACTCATTCACTTTTTGGATATCTCGGATCTTAGATTGGATATCTTGGTAAGTTGTTTCTAACTCTGAATATCCTTTTTCATTCTTAAGACTGGATAAATCATTTTTTAGTTTTGATAAATCTTGATGAATCATATCTGCACGAATAAATTGATGGTGATCATCTGTATAAAAGGCAGCAAGTTTCTCATGAAGTTCTTCCATTTGTTGCTGTCTTTTTGCTTCTGCTGCTACTTCGGCTTCTACTTTTTGATGATGGTCATAATAAGCCCAGCTTCCTCCACCGAGTAGAAGTACTGCTGCTAAAACGAGATAAGGTACTTTTTTTGATTTTTTCTTTTGCGCTTTATCTGGATCTGTTTTTTCTAAGTTTGATTCTTGATGTGTTTTTTCAGTATCTGGCACGATTGTTATTGATTTCGCTTCTGCTTCAAACAGCTTAGGCTGGTTCTCTTCTTTTTCTATTTTTGCTTCAAGATCAGTACCCTCTTTGCTTACAGATTGATTTTCAGCATCGGATTCACTATTTATTTCATCGGGCTCTGTTGACTTTTTGTCTGTGTTTTCGAGTATTTCTTTTTTCTCTGCTTCCGGCAGTTTATTCGTTTTTTCCTTTTCTAATTGTTTTTCAGTAAATACTTCAGTTTTTTCTGTGATATCCGTTTTTACGTCTTTTATTTTTACTGTTTCTTTACCTGTGGCGTTTTCTCTATCAGAGTCTTTTTCAGTTTCTTGTTCCTTTTCTGGCTCTACTTTGTTTTCCTGTGCAATTTTTTCACTGATCATTTTGAGCAGCTCTTTCGCGTGCTCTTCTTTTGTATCTTCACGATGTGCTTTGATATAAGCGGATAGTATCGAATTTTCTTCCTCATTATCGACGATTTCTTTCAGTTCAGCTACTCTTCTTTTTTGTTTTGATTCAAGCGTTTCTTCTTGATTCTTTCCTGATTCTTCCGAAGTCTCATGAACAGTTGCTTTCTTCTGTTCATTTTTCTCTATATTAGTTACTTGATCGTGAGCAGGTGGTTCTTCGTCTTCTGGTTCTGCTTTTTCGAATAATTCCATTACAGATTCTAGAGGTAAATCTTTCAATTCCGACCATTCGATTGGATCGTTTAATTCTGTATCAGGAAAGACTGCATCTTCAGTTGATTTATCCTGCATAGCTGCATCTGTATTTGTTTCTTCAATTGATTCTTTTATTTGCTGATCTTCTGCAGTTATTTGATGACCGCAGTCTGGACAGATAGTATTCTGCTCCATTTTTTTCGATCCGCAATTTGGACATTTTTTCATCACTTAGCGATCGGCTCCTTTACTAGGTTTACGCTACCATTTAATCTATCATATTCTATACGTCACGCCAATAGCTTATTTTTAGGATTTACTTAAAAATAATGAATGAATTTCCTTCCTATAGAAAAAAAAGCTTGAGACTGCGTAGTCTCAAGCTTTTTTTCTTTTAAAATAAACCAAACAGTTTTACTGATTTCTCTTCTGGTCAATAGTCCACGCTTATTCTAAGAAATCTTTTAATTGTTTTGAACGAGAAGGATGGCGCAATTTTCTTAATGCTTTAGCCTCGATCTGACGAATACGTTCCCGAGTAACACCAAATACTTTCCCTACTTCTTCCAATGTTCTCGTCCGGCCATCATCTAAACCAAAACGTAAGCGAAGGACATTCTCTTCCCGATCAGTCAATGTATCTAGTACATCTTCCAATTGTTCTTTTAGTAACTCATAAGCTGCGTGTTCTGCTGGACTTGTTGCTTCCTGGTCTTCTATGAAATCACCTAAGTGAGAGTCATCTTCTTCACCGATTGGCGTTTCAAGGGAAACAGGTTCTTGCGCGATTTTCAAGATTTCTCGGACTTTTTCTGTTGGAAGATCCATTTCCGCACCGATTTCTTCTGGCGTAGGTTCTCTTCCAAGGTCTTGCAGCAATTGACGTTGGATACGTATCAATTTATTAATTGTTTCAACCATATGAACTGGAATACGGATCGTACGTGCTTGGTCAGCGATTGCTCGAGTGATGGCTTGACGAATCCACCATGTAGCATAGGTTGAAAACTTAAATCCTTTGCGGTAGTCAAATTTTTCAACTGCCTTCATCAGTCCCATGTTTCCTTCTTGGATCAAGTCAAGGAACTGCATGCCTCGTCCTACATAACGTTTAGCGATACTTACTACTAAACGAAGGTTTGCTTCTGCCAGACGCTGTTTCGCTTCTTGGTCGCCTTCTTCGATTTTCAATGCTAACGCTACTTCTTCTTCCGCAGTTAAAAGGGAGACACGGCCAATTTCTTTCAGATACATACGAACCGGGTCATTGATTTTTACACCGGTTGGCGCAGATAGATCTTCTGTTTTTGCTTGTTCAGCTTTTTTCTCAGCACTCTTCAAGCTGTGAATTGATGGATCACCATTTTCATCCACCACACTGATACCTGCGTCTTCAATCTTTTGGATCAATTTGTCCATTTCATCTGCATTCAAAGTGAATGGTGTAGCAAGCTGATTGGATAAATCATCATATACAACTTGTCGTTTGGGTTTGTTTTCTTTGATGAAAGCTGCTACTGCTGCTTCATACGTTTTTTTATCTGTTCCATTTGCCATAAAAGAAGGCCCCCCTTGAGTAGCTATTTGGCTTGTTTTAACTGTTTCGTTAAATTGATGATTTCAATCGTCAATTCAAGCTCAAGCTGTTTGTTTCCAGTTCGTCTGGCTTCTTGCTGCATTTGTTTTTTTAATGTTATTTCATCAGCTAAGCCAGATTTGCTGATCACATCTAGCAAGTCTTGGATTTCTCGTGGCGAACTTTCTTCTGCCACCGGTAAATATTCGATTTCCACCACCAACCGCCTTAAATTTTCATCTTGCAAAAAGTCTAAAAACTCTGCAAGGTTGAATTCATAATGTTGTGAGACATATGCATCGAATAAAAAATAAACTTCTGCATATGCATCATGAATAAACTGAAATTCTCGTTCTTTTAAAATATTACGGACAGAAACTTCTTTAAATGCACGATATAATAGAATCTGCTCTGCCTTTTCTACTTGCGTCAAAGGTCTCTTTTTCCGTGCAGTTTCTTGTCTCGTAACCTGAGTGTGTTGACTTTCCTGAGGTTCTTGACGATTTTGCTGATTTGTCCTTCGAAGATCGCGCAGTTGTTTTTGTATCGTCTCTCTGCCGATCTGAAACTCTGTTGACAGTTGAGATAGATACATATCTTGTTCGATTGGTGAAACAACTCGGCTAAGTTCAACTAGTAATTCTTCGAGGTATTCGATCTTGTCTTTTTCATTATCTAAATTTTTCCCTTGTTTTAAATAACGTGATTTAAAAGTAAAGACTGTTTCGCGCCCATGAGCCACTAATTCTTGGAAAGATGCTTCTCCATACTTACGGAGATATTCATCAGGATCAAGCTTTTCTGGAACGACTACGACAGAAAGTGCTAATCGACTGTTTTGCCGAAGCAATTCAATCCCTCGATTGGTTGCTTCAAAACCTGCGTTGTCTCCGTCATAGCAAAAGACCAATTCTTTCGTCAGCTTTTCCATTTGTTGGATCTGTTGAGCTGTTAGACTTGTCCCCATAGAAGCTAATCCAGTTTTGATACCAGCCTGCCATGCAGCAATCACATCCATAAACCCTTCGAACAACAAAATTTCTCCGTTTTTCCGGATATCGCTTCTTGCTTTATCAAGATTAAATAAAACTTGTCTTTTATTGAACAGTTCTGTTTCTGGACTATTCAAGTATTTGGGCTGATCTTTTTCCTGCCCTTTTTCAGGTGCAAGCCAGCGTCCTGAAAAACCGATCGTCTGGCCTTGAGAATTACGAAGTGGAAACATCACTCTTTGATAAAAACGATCAGACATACGGCCATCATCATGCGTGACAAACAATCCAGAGCGTTCTAACAATTCATTTGAAATTGATTCATTCTTGAATACTTGCTGAAGAAAAGAACGCTCATTAGGTGCAAAACCTATGTTGAATTCTTCAATTAATTCTAAAGACAACCCACGACTTTGCAAATATTCTAAAGCTGGCTGTCCAGCTTTTGTATGCAATAGCATGTGATGATAGATTTCCGCTGCTTTTTCATGAGCAGCAATCAGTTTCCCCGTAGCAGATTCAGGATTTTGGACAGCTATAGTACGCTGACGCCATTGATCTTCTAACGGTATCTGTTCGAAGTCTGCCACTTTTACCACTGCTTCTGGAAAACTTAGACCTTCTAGTTCTTGAAGAAAAGTAAACACGTTTCCGCCTTTACCACAACCAAAGCAATGAAAAATCTGCTTGTCTTCTGCAACAGAAAAAGACGGTGTACGTTCTTCATGAAAAGGACACAGCCCCAAGTAATTTTTACCAGACTTTTTCAACTGGACATATTGTCCAATCACCTCAACGATATTCGTTTGACTGCGTACTGTTTCGATAACCTCTTGAGGAATCCGTTGAGCCATTTTTTCACCCCCTGCTCTATTGATATCTTTTGGGTTTAACAGAAGATATTTCAGGAGAATAACCGGTAAAAAATCGCACTAACTGAAATCAGTGCGATTTTAAAGGACACAATTATACATGTTTGATTGTATCATATTTCATTGCTTTTTCAAGTATAACACATTTCTATCTCATTAAGCATCAATTTGCTACTCTTTTCAGTAACTGATTTTGAATATCAGCCTTCCAGTACAATACTCGAAGAACAATATTTACGAGCATGAATACAAAGAAGTATCCTACGCTCTCTCCCAACCCTAAGTTTACTTCCAAAATTCCATGGAACAGCATTGCAGCTACATATATCCCTACGATCGTCGTTACTGCTAGGAAGATGCGCAATGGGTTGAAGGGATAACAAGCTTTTACAACTGCCATGCAACTGATCCCAATCAGCAAGTAATACATCAAAGTAGTAGTTTCAGCATTTCCCCATGCGAATGATTTTCCAAGTAGATACACCGCAATGATATTCACTACTACAAGCAAGGCATTTGGTAAAGCATTAATAAGTGCTGTAGGCAAATAACGGTAAGTGATTTTTCTTTTATCTTGTTCAAAAGATAAAAAGAAGGAAGGATACCCTTCAATCGCTAAATCAATCAGCGTGATTTGGATAGGGATAAACGGAAATCCAATTGCTGTAACGGCACATATAATCGATAAAATAAATGAATAAATCGTTTTGATAAAAAAGATGCCTGAGACTTTCGTCACATTGTTGACCACTCGGCGTCCTTCAAACAGGACTTCTGGCAATGTAGTAAAATCAGAGTCCAACAATACCAGATTCGCAATCTGACGTGTTGCTCCATCACCTTCTGCCATAGCAATGCTGCAATCTGCTTCTCTTAACGCCAAAACATCATTCACACCGTCGCCTGTCATTGCAACCGTTCTGCCGCTTTCTTTCAATTCATTTACCAGCAATTTCTTTTGCTGCGGACTCACTCGTCCAAAAACCGTATAGCGATGAGCAGCTTCTCGCACTTCCATTTCTTCAGTAATTTGAGAAAGATCGACATACGCATCATAATTCGGTAATCCTGCACGTCTAGCGATATTGGAGACAGTAAAAGGATTGTCTCCAGAAATCACTTTCAGATCCACACCTTCCTCATGAAGATAAGCTAGTGTTTCTTGAGCGTTTTTTCGGATTGGATCATCGATTTCAAACAGAGCAACCGGCTCAACAAATGCTGGTTTTTCTTCGTTCAATTGCTGATTTGGAGCGATCCCCAACATAAGTACGCGATAGCCATTCGCTTGGGCTGTTTTTAGACTGTCCGGAAGCCGATCTTCTTCCACCAAACGTTCAGGCGCTCCTACGTACACGACTCCCAGTTCTGGAAATTCCATCGCGCCCCATTTGCGATCAGAAGAAAATGCGACTTTGTTTGTCACATCATACCGATTAGAAAGCTCAAAATAATCTCTCATAGCCCGCATAGTGATGTTGTTATCACTGCTTTCTGCCAGATACGTCCCCATAATTTCTGGGATGGCTTTCTCGTACAGCGGATGTAGTGCTTCTACCCGCTGGATACTCATTTTCCCTTCAGTAATGGTCCCTGTTTTATCCAAGCATAATGTATCGACATGGGCCAGCGTTTCAATTGAATACATGTCTTGAACAAGGATTCGTTTTTTTGCCAGTTTGGTTACCCCTGTCGTTAATGCAATACTTATTAGCAATACCAAACCCTTTGGAAGCATGCCTAACAAAGCTGCTGCAGATGCAATAACAGAAATTTTGATAGAAGCATCGCGGATGAACAGTGCTTCCAAAAATAGTATGATCCCCAAAGGAATAATCACGAAACTAGTGAATTTGGATACTTTGCGAATCGAATCTACAAGTTCAGAACGAATAGCTTTGTGAGTCTTTGCCTCGCTAGTCAAGCGGACAGCATAATTATCTGCACCTACTCGGATAACTTCAGCCATGACAGAACCGCTTGTCAAAAAGCTTCCAGAAAGCAATTCAGCTCCAGTTTCTTTGACAATCAAATCAGATTCGCCTGTCAAAAGAGCTTCATTTGCTTCTGCCCGTCCAGATATAACCTGTAAATCGGCTGGTATCTGTTCTCCTGCTCCGATTTTTACCAAATCTCCTAATACCAGCTCTTTAGTAGAAATCGATTGTTCTTTACCGTCCCGGATCACTAGTACTTCTGATTGGGAAACAATCGATAATTTCCGTACAAGATTTCTTGCATGTATTTCTTGATAAATTCCAATAACGATATTGACGACAATAATTGCTAAATACGCCATGTTGGAATACGCACCTACAAGTAACAGACAAATCCCAATACCAAAGTTCAGAAAATTGAATAACGTCAATATATTATCGCTGAATATTTGTTTTGTACTTTTTGATGCATCTTCCTGGTAGTCATTTTGCTGGCCAGAAGCCATTTTCTGAACTACCTCTTGCTGTGTAAGTCCATTCATTTTCTTTTTCTCCATTTTCCGCCAACTTTCAAAAATAATCACGTGTTTAAGTCTAGCGTGTTCCAAGATTAAAAACAACTTGTTTTTATAAAATTTATAGAAAAACACACGAATGATTTTACAAAAAAGATGCCAACCTTTTTGTTTGAATCACCCGTGTGCTGTTTTTATTATCAATCTATCTTTACTTATATTGTTCCTCCAAACGGCTCATCCACCAACCTAGTGCTGTACCGGCTATAAAAAGAACAGGACAAGCTAGTACCCCAGCAACTCCCAATCCCGCGTAATCGGTAGGAATGATCATAATCGTTGAAGCAAAAACTACACCTAAAATGAAATGGAATAGCTTGCTATATGCCTTTGAGAAAATGTAATCCATGATTTTTGACAATCCAAGAACACAAAGAATCCCACCAATTCCGATCGGCACAATCACTTCAAGTCGTACTTCTTTAAATCCGTCAGCCATCGCTTTATACAATCCCATATACACCAAAAAATTAGAAGGGCTCAATCCTGGGACGATCATACCCAAACCAATCAATCCGCCGGCAATCAGCCATGTTCCAAAATTCTGATCGACTTGCCCGTCAAATAATTGAGCGCCGTATAATAAAAACAAATAAGCCAGAACAAAAGTAACAACCATGATGATCACATCAGAAGTATCTCTTCCTTTTTTCCCTGCTTCTTTCCATAACGCAGGAACAGTTCCAGCGATACATCCGACAAAAAACCATAATATCGTTGTTTCATACGCACCTAATAAAAAACTGACTAAAAAAGAAAGTAGAAAGATGCCTGTCACTCCGCCTAGACCAACAGGCAGAAAAAACAAAACATTTTCTTTGAAATTTTTTGTAAGGTGGGCTAAAAAAGAAATCAGCCGCTCATACATGCCAAAGACAGCTGCTAATGCACCACCGCTGACTCCTGGCAAGATAAATCCTGAACCGATAAACATTCCCTTCACAAACCGTAACATCCAGTCTTTGGTTGTGTACCCCACTTCTTGATTTTCCATTTTTTGCCTTTTTTCCACTATTTGCGCACTCCTTCTTTCATTTAATTTTATTCATGATTGAACATTTCCTGCTATTTTACTTAAAGACTTTTTCATAGGTCTCTATTATTTTTTCATTCATTTTGACAATATCAGGATAAAACATGTTACCTCCATTATGATAGAGATAGCCGCCATTGTAAAGCAAGGACTGGATCCGCCAATATCGGTATTGTTTCCCTTCCTCATTTCCTAAAAGTGGGCTCAGCACATCTTTAGAATACGCTTCTGCTAATTCTACTGTGTTTTCTCCGCCATGATTTTTTACATAGGCAATATAATCTTTCCCAAAATTATATGCTTGGACAGCTGTCCATAAATCGCATCCTTGTTTCTTTGCTTCTACTATCATTTCCGCCAAATATTTGACACCTTGATCAATACTGTCAGCTGGATTATCAATGATCTCAGCTTCTCCATGCAGACTTTCCGAGCTCTGCATGAGATCTGTCCCTTTTCCTTTTGATTCGGTCAATATTATCGCCTTGATCAAATTCTCGTAGTTTTCCATATGATAATTTTTTGCAGCTGTTGTTATTTCTATTTGATAGCTTTCCACTCGTTTTACCGAACGATAAGTTCTTCCTCCTAAAAACAACACCGCACCAATAACCGTCAGAATGATCATGTAAAAAAGAATACGGATAATAGATAATCGTTTTCGCTTCATTTCATCACCTAGTTATTTTGACATCTTTTTTTATCTTACTATTTCTTTATCTTCTTGGCTATTTCTTCCTTGATTTCTGTGTACGCCTTAAGAAAAAATGAATTTTCCTGTATTTTTTGACATCTTACGAAAATGATCGTTGTTTTTCAGTAAAAACAATTGCCCAATGACTGATATAATCGTTATACTTTACACAGTAGGTGATTATGTGAAAAAAGAAAAGAAATATGCAAAAATGCCAGATGGGAGCGAAATTTACTATGAAAAGAGCGGTCAAGGCTTCCCTCTCTTTTTACTGCATGGCAATGACGGCAGCGGCCGCTTTTTTTCAGAACAGGTCCCTGTACTCGAACGCTACTATACCGTGTATCTAGTAGATAGCCGAGGACATGGTCGTTCGACAAACGAAGCATCTATGTTGAATTTTCAGTTAATGGCCGAGGATCTGAATACGATCATGTTGCTGGAAAAAATCGATCAGGCAGATTTTCTTGGATTTAGTGATGGAGCAAATCTAGCACTGGTACTTGCCAGCAGCTTCCCTAAAAAAGTTCATCGATTGATTTTAAATTCTGGAAACACGCTTGTTAAAGGCGTTCGTTTTTCTGCCAGAGTCATCAGTAATATTCATTATGCATGGGTATGGTTACTCTCTTTATTTCGCCCAAGTCTTCGCAAAAATCTTTTAGTTATCAAACTTTTGCTGCATGACATCGGGCTTACAGAAAATGATTTAAAAAAAATCAACTCCCCCACTTTGATCATCGTGGGAAAAAAAGATGTAATCAAGCTAAAACATTCTTTGTATATAGCTAAAACTATACCAAAAGCTTCCTTTGTGCTTGTGAAAGAACAAGGACATGAATTAGCTAGAAAAGATCCTGAACGCTTCAATCGAGAAGTTCTTCAATTTCTTTCTGAAACATAACTATTAGGAATAGAAGGTGATTTATTTGTTAAAAAATACCATACAATGGCTGAAAAACCACCTAGGACTGTTCAAAACAATCTTTTTGATTTCTGTCATTGTCATTATTGTCGGTGAATTGATGTCCATCGGTAAAACTCTATCTATCCAGCAATTAGGAGAAACGTTTGCCACTATACCTGTATGGAAAAGCGGACTAATGCTATTGATTGGTCTTATCTCTGTGTTACCTATGGTTGGTTATGATATTATTTTGAATCGGATGCTTGAACAAAAGCAGAATCCTCGTTACCTGTTTGAGACAAGCTGGCTGATCAATACGATCAACAATATTGCCGGTTTCGGCGGTTTTGTTAGTGTGGGGCTTCGCTCTGAACTATATGGACAAAAGAAAGAGAGCAGAAACGTGATCCAAGCATTATCGAAAGTTTTCTTGTTTTTGATGGCTGGACTTTCTATTTACAGTCTGCTTTCTTTTTTACTTGTAGTCTTCACGCCAGTTGCTCCTTTTTTGAAGCAATATTGGATATGGTTGATCGGCGGCGGTCTATATTTTCCTGTCGTCTTTTTATTTACTACTTTCAAAAAGAAAGGATTCCTTGGTGGTACCTCACTTAAAACTCAAGGACAGCTATTGCTAGTTTCATTGTTGGAATGGACCGGTGTCCTGTTTAGTTTCCTTTCTGTTGGTTATTTAATGGAAATCCGGATTGATCTGTGGCAAACAATTCCATTATTCATTGCTGCTTCAGTGATAGGAATCGTGTCTATGATTCCAGGAGAAATTGGGAGTTTCGATGTAATGATGATTATCGGGTTGTCCGCTATTGGTGTGCCAAGAGAAATAGTCGTTGTGTGGATCTTGCTCTATCGCCTGTTCTACTACATCATTCCGTTTTTGATTGGAATCGTCTTTTTCTTCAAAAATATCGGTTCCACTTTTGATCAGCGTTATTCTGGTATCCCTAAACAATTAGCAACAGAAATTGCGCATAAAATCGTGGTTGTCTTATTATACTTTTCTGGAATCATGCTAGTACTTTCTGCCACTATCCCGCAAGCTTTTACAGAGTTTCGCTGGCTTCATAGTTTGAACCCATTGAAATTTCATTTTATTATCCAATTTCCTAGTATACTATTGGGATTTCTTTTAATCATTATGGGCAGAGGGATCGCAGCACGTGTGAAACGAGCATATTTGCCTACAATCTTCTTGATTGTTCTAGCTTTACTTTATGTTTTATTAAGTGATTTTAGTTTCACACCGGTGGTTTTCTTGTCTATTCTGCTTCTGATCATTCTTGCTTCTAAAAACGAATTATTTCGGGAACAATTGATCTATTCATGGGAGTGGCGTACGATCGATGGAATCATTATTGGTGCACTGTCCTTGCTTTACATCGTTATTGGGGTATACAATCTGCCGGATTTCCCTCATCGGCGTCACCATTTTATTTCCTTTTTCTTATTTCCTTCTGAAAAGATTTGGTTTTCGGGATTGTTGGCCATCATCGCTGTTAGTTTCATGATCGTTCTATTTGTTCATTTCCTTCAAGGAGAAAAGAAACAGATTGGCGAAGCCTTTAATGAAGAAAAGGCCCTGAAGATCCTTACAACTTATGGAGGAAACTCCGATAGTCAATTGATCTTCTTAAAAGATAAGCGGATGTTTGCCTATGAAAAAGACGGTGAACCAACTGTTCTTCTCCAATTCGCTTGCTTCAATAATAAATGTATTGTAATGGGTGATCCTTCTGGTAAGAAAGAAGATTTTCCAGAAGCAATCGAAGCTTTTATCGAAGAAACAGATCGACTATGCTATTTACCAGTTTTCTACGAAACAAGCGAAGAGATTGTTATGATTTTGCATGAATTCGGCTACGATTTCATTAAGATGGGGGAAGAAGCTTATGTAGACCTGAATAGTTTTACAACTTCAGGGAAAAAAATGAAGGGCACTCGTGCTGTCTTGAATCGGATCGAACGAGAAGGATTTACATTTGATGTCTTACAACCACCATTTTCTACTGAGCAAATGAGTACTTTCAAAAATATCTCTGATAATTGGTTGGGTTCACGAAAGGAAAAAGGGTTTTCTTTAGGCTTTTTCTCTGAAGATTATCTACAAAGAGCGCCTATTGCAGTTGTCAAAAATACCCAAGAAGAAATTGTCGCTTTTGCAACGATCATGCCTACTTACACGAACAATAAAGTAGGAACGATTGATCTGATGCGATATGATTCTAAAAAAGCACCTTCTGGCAGTATGGATTTCTTGTTCTTGCATTTGTTTGCCTATATGAAAGAAGAACATATCCAATGGTTCAATTTAGGGATGGCCCCTCTTTCAAATGTCGGAACTTCCAGAAAGAGTTTTTTACAGGAAAGGATTGCATACTTGGTTTACGAGTTTGGTTCTCATTTTTATTCTTTCCATGGATTAAGAGAATATAAAAGCAAGTACGCTACAAACTGGGTCTCACGTTATACTCTATATTCTAGAGATAGTTGGATTGCATATGTTATGATTGCTTTGCTGATTATTGATAATGCGCCAGTTGAGCAGACACAAGGTAGAATAAGTGGTTTGAAAAAATGGATACGAAGAAAGTATTAAAAACTGCATACCGATAGATGAACACTCTCATGATGAATAAAAGAGACTGAAGTAAAACGAAAGTTCATGCTTCTACAATCTCTTCTTATACAATTGAAGAACAAAGAGCGGTCCAAACAGAAATCCTGTTTGGACCGCTCTTTTATTTTAAACATTTTTCATTACCAAAATATTCGAGTCGCGTTTCTTATGCTTCGATCTCTGTAACGATACCTGAACCTACTGTCCGTCCGCCTTCACGAATTGAGAATGTCGTTCCGTTTTCAACAGCGATTGGATGGATCAAGTCAACATCAATCGTCACGTTGTCACCAGGCATGACCATTTCTGTATCTTCTGGCAATGTGATTGTTCCTGTAACATCAGTTGTGCGGAAGTAGAACTGTGGACGATAGTTGTTGAAGAATGGAGTATGACGTCCACCTTCTTCTTTTGTCAACACGTACACTTCTGCTTTGAATTTTGTATGTGGAGTAATGGAACCTGGTTTAGCAAGTACTTGTCCACGTTCGATATCGTCACGTTGGATCCCCCGTAACAACACGCCTACGTTATCCCCAGCTTCCCCGTAATCTAACGTTTTACGGAACATTTCTACACCTGTTACAACTGCTTTTTGTGTTTCAGGTTTGATCCCTACGATCTCTACCTCATCACCGACACGAACAGCACCACGATCAATACGACCTGAGGCAACAGTTCCTCGACCTGTAATTGAGAAGACGTCTTCCACTGGCAATAGTAATGGTTTATCTGTATCACGTTCTGGTGTTGGGATATATTCATCTACTGTATCCATCAATTCCATAATAGCAGCTTCAGCATCTGGATCGCCTTGCAATGCTTTTAATGCGGAACCTTTGATCACAGGAGTGTCATCGCCTGGGAAACCATATTCGCTCAATAACTCGCGAACTTCCATTTCTACCAAATCGATCAATTCTTCATCATCGACTAAATCAACTTTGTTCAAGAAAACAATCAGGTATTTTACACCAACTTGGCGTGACAATAAAATGTGTTCACGTGTTTGAGGCATCGGACCGTCAGTTGCAGAAACAACTAAGATTGCACCATCCATTTGTGCTGCCCCTGTAATCATGTTTTTCACATAGTCCGCGTGTCCTGGTGCATCAATATGCGCGTAGTGGCGTTTTTCTGTTTCATATTCTACGTGTGCGGTATTGATCGTAATCCCACGTTCACGTTCTTCTGGAGCTGCATCAATACTAGCATAGTCTTGAGGATTTGCTAGGCCTTTTTTGCCTAATACTGTAGTGATCGCAGCAGTTAAAGTAGTTTTCCCATGGTCAACGTGTCCAATCGTACCAATGTTAACGTGTGGTTTACTTCTGTCATAATGTTCTTTTGCCATAATTTACAAACCTCCTAAATAATATAGATCACTGAAAAATTTCAGCTCTCACCTTTTTATTATAGTCTTTTTTTGACTAAATCAAAAAGAATACGTCCGACTTACTTTTTGTAAGATTCGAACTAAGCTTATTATACGTCAATATTGGTCAAAGTCAACTAAGAGCACTCGTCTGTCTTATACGCGAAAAAAGTACCTTTTATAAATAAAAAAATGTGTTTTTTGAGAAAAACTTCAAGATAGTCCTTAACTTTCTTTTGAAGCAATAAGAACAAAATGAGGAAAAGTTTAAAATTCAGCTGTTGCCAACAACTTTCAATAGACGAAATCTTCTATTTCGTTAATAATAAGGAAAGAGGTGAAGTACATGAAAAAATTAATTGGCGTACTTGTCGTTTTAGGCATATTTCTCGGCGGAAGTTTTGCAGCTTATCATTATTTTTACGGCGGCGAAGCTTATTATACAAAAATCACGACGAATGGCGAAATGTCAGCTACCCAAGCAGATAACGGAGAGAAATTCACGACTTATACCTACAAGCAAGCGGCTTATAATAAAGATGGTGAAAAAAAACAGGTGACGCTTCGCGAAGAAAGAGAACATCCATTAAAGATGAATGCGTATCTTAAACTCAAAGTCAATCCTCGTAAAGGTGTATTAAGCTGGGAAGAAATAAAGGCTTCTGAAGTGCCTAAAAATGCGGCAGAAAAAATCGATAATTAGTAAATGGTCTTAAAATTTTATTAGATAAAAAGAGGCTGGGACAGAAGCGTTTAACTCCAAGAAATAAGAAGGAGTTGCTTCTGCTTCCGCCGTTTATACGTGTTTAGAGCGTGAGACAAAAGTGTTCTTTACTTTTGTCTCACGCTCTTTTTTTGTTATATTCGTCTTTTCCGATCCTTCTCTTGACACAATTCATTTAACTGATCACTGGTACTTGAACACCTAATATTCTAGTCATTTTTATAAACGATTCAATACTTCATCCACATTTTTGATCATCACGGATATCGTACCATCCGGATTATTCACAAATTCAATCAAATCTGGGTTGCGATATACATCTACTGGTACGATCAGTTCGATCCCGTTTGATAGCTTGAATTTTTGTTTTCCAAATTTTTTCTCAGAAATTTCTTGTACTTCTTTTACAGGAGGTGCTTCTGGGACAAATCCTTGCTCTTGTACTTCTTCTTTAAAAGCCATTTTTGCCGTGATGTTTTCCTTGAAGACTTTTTCCGCAATCATCTCATGATCCAACCGACCTTTTTCTTCTATCGTATCATAGACAGCTTCTTTCAAATCAGCCATGATATCAAATTCTTCTGTCTCAAATTTTTTTCCAAGATGCTTGGCTACTTTTTGGATCACTTTTACATTTTCTTCTAAAGAAGGTGCAGGAACACTTTCGATCACTCTTCCAGAAAAATAAAGCTCTTTTTTGCCAGAAAACTCATATTTTTTTTCAATTAATTCGTAGGTCCAATCAGTCAAATTCACAGCGAATGCTTCATCTGCTTTTTGTGTTTTCGCCCCTAGAATTGCTCGATTCAAAATCAAGCGGTTGTCGATCCCTGCTTCGTCTGCTTCAACAAAGTGAGTGTAAGCCTCACGATAATTGACTTTCAATAAAGATAAGTACATCACTGTATCTAATTCATACAAGACAACAAATACATCTGCACTAGGTGCTTCTTCACTTTCTTGGTAGATATCGAACCACCGCTGAACGATTGCTTCACTTGCTTCCACAAAATTTTCTTGAGCGATTTTAAGTGATTCAACGATCATGCTTTCTTCTGCTAGTTGTCCAGTTTTTGTTTGAGCAGAAGAGATTTTTTGGATCTTCTTTTGAAGAAAATCACGAATATATTCTTTTGTCAGATCCAGCTCTTTTTGTGAAAAGACTGGAGAACCAGTTTCTCTGTCAATAATATGCAGAATTGCTTTTTTTAAATAGATATCCATTTTCTCATTCCCTTCTGTCTTAGTTTACGGAAAAAAAATCAAAAATACCAGAATCAAAATCATTTTCTTTTAAACAAAAATTTCAAGAGTAGAAACAAAATGGATTCTTTTTTTCGAAAAATGCGCTACACTTATAGTTGAACGAATAAAAAAGGAGCTGAAAGTATGAATTCATTAACAAGCACTTATCGTCTATCAAATGGTTACGAAATCCCGGTAGTAGGATTCGGCACATGGCAAACACCTGATGGGGATGTCGCTGTTTCCTCTGTTAAAGAAGCGCTGGCTGCAGGTTATCGCCATATCGATACTGCCCAAGGATACAAGAATGAAGAAAGCGTCGGCCAAGCGATTAAGGAAAGTGGAATTCCTAGAGAAGAGATATTCTTGACAACAAAATTATGGAATGCAAACCACAGCTATGAACTTGTGATGTCTTCTTTTGAAGAATCATTGAAGAAGCTCCAAACAGATTATTTAGATCTGTTTTTGATCCACTGGCCAAACCCTGTTGCTTTTCGTGATAATTGGGAACAAGCAAATGCAGATACATGGCGAGCATTTGAAGAACTGTATGAAGCAGGTAAAATCAAAGCAATCGGTGTGAGCAATTTCTTACCCCACCATCTAGATACACTAGCAAAAACAGCAAAAATTATGCCGATGGTCAATCAAGTTTTCCTTGCACCAGGCGAATTACAGACAACTGTAGTTGAGTATGCAAAAAAACATGATATGATCCTCGAAGCATATAGTCCATTAGGCACTGGTAAAATCTTCGATGTGCCTGAAATGAAACAAATCGCTGAAGCACATGACAAGACGATTGCACAAGTTGCTTTGCGTTGGTCGCTGCAACACGAATTCCTTCCTCTTCCTAAGTCAGTGACACCAAGCAGAATCAAAGAAAATACTGAATTATTTGATTTTGAATTAACAGAAGAAGAAATGAAACAAATCGATCAGTTAGATGGTGTAGTCGGCAAAGCAAAAGACCCAGATACTACCCAATTTTAAGTCGAAAGGTGATTTTATGGATCCAATCGAACGCTTGAATTCTCTCTCGGAAGAAGTTACCCAGACTTTTCATTCCGATTTTGTCTTTTTGATCGATGCAGAGAAAATCCAACATTTTCCTGCAAGAAACTGGACACATGATCAAATCATCGAAGAACTGAAAAAACGGTTCGATCATTCGCTAATGGTCAAACCCTGGCACGAACATGAAGTCATTTATTCACCTGAACTACCTGTTTTTGCCTTGATACCGAAAAAATAGAAAGAATGGAACGGATTATGTATATATACATAATCCGTTCCATTTTTTATTTTTCTTTCAAAAAACGGGAAAATACGCAAATTTTTCTGTTGTAATTTGCGTATACGCAAGTTTTTTTGCATTACTCCTTTTCATTTGGCTGTTTTTTTCTTATAATCGAAAGGGTATGAGCGAAGGAGAGAACATATGAAGAAAAAACAGAAACAAAAATTATTAAATCAATTCCGTCCTTCATTGGATGGTGTAAGAGGACAATTATTCCGTTCTCTAGAAGAAGAGAGCTTGCGACGTTATGGTTTGCCGTTACAAGTCATGCTTGATCCCAAAAACCGTCAAATCTTAACGATCGGATTAGCTGGGAAAACAAATGAAGATACACGGATCAACGTGCCAATCGATGACAACTTCAATACTGTATTAAAGAGAATTCGTTCAGGAGAAAACGGGATTTTCGAACGATTCCGTGACAATCTTCTTATTGAAATCGTGTCTTACTGGAATGATCAACGATTGAAAAACGATGAACCAACTGCGCAAGCTGTTGCGACACCAGTTACAGAAGAAACAGTCAGTGTGCCAGAAGAAAAAACGGAAAAACCAAAAGCGGACACAACTGAAAATACACGCTCAACTGATACGAATGCCGCTTTAAGTTTTGCTGATTTTTCAAAAGCCGTTGCTGAGTATCCTAAATTTTACACAGAACAAAATGAACATGAAGTAGTTATTAATGAAAAAAATGCTGATGAACCTCGTAAATTAGCAACTATTTCTATGACTACTGAAAATGAGTTCGTTATCGAAAAAGCACTCGAACGGAAATACAAAGTCAAATTGACTTTGATTCCTTTGATCGAACAATTTGCAGCGACAGCGATTACTGATCGATAAAAATTCTATTTGTCATAAAAGGCTGGGATTTAAAATCCCAGCCTTTTTAGTCATATAATAATTTCTACAGCAAGTAAAAAGAAATTCCTTCTAACATCAGGCTCAAATATCAGCTTGACCTGTCCAACAAATCACCTATGATCCTACAATGTTAGGCGACTTCTCTTCTACCTGAAGATATCTTGGAGTTGCCTGATTTCTTAAGATGCCTAACCTTAACTATAAAAAATTCTAATAATAAACATATTTTCTGATAGAGAAAAAAGCAAGATCTGCAGTAAATAAAATAACTGTAAATCTTGCTTTATTCTTCTAAAGATATTGCTTTTTTATTTTTCCCGGATTTTTTCCAATATTTGTATAGCTGTCTGCTGGTTCATCTTTTCTGCTTCACGTAATTTTTTCGCAACTTGCTCGATTTCCTCACCAATAGCCCCAATTGAGATCGCTAATGAACGAGCTTGAAGTCCCATGTGGCCTTTTTGGATTCCTTCTGTAACTAATGCACGCAAAGCAGCCAGGTTTTGAGCTAACCCTACTGCAGCAATTACTTGTGCTAGTTCCTTGGCTGAATCAATATCTAACATAGCTAAAGATGCTTTTGCTTTTGGCAGGATATTGGAAGCTCCGCCTACTGTGGCAACAGCCAAAGGCACCGTTAGTTTTCCAACTAGTTTATCCCCTTTGATCTGCCAGTCTGTTAATCCTTGGTATAATCCATTTCTTGCCGCGTAGGCGTGGATCGAAGCGCTAACCGCACGTGTATCATTTCCTGTAGCTGCCACTACAGCTTCTATACCATTCATGATCCCTTTGTTGTGCGTTGCTGCACGGTAAGGGTCAAGCTTCGCATATTCCCCTGCCTGTTGGATTTTTTTGGCAATTTGTTCACCGATTTCTTTGTTTCTCCCTAAGCGTTCGAATGGGATTTCACAACAGGCAGAAGCCAATGATTCTGTAGCAAAATTACTTAAAATACTGAATAGAATCTCTTCTTCAGGGAACCACTCCCGTAACTTGTTTGCCACACTCTCAAGAATCGAGTTGATCATGTTAGCGCCCATTGCATCTTTTACATCCACTAAAAAATCAATAGATAAGTATGCATGGAAACTCCCCATGAATTCCCGAGTAGAGATATCTTGAACACCGCCCCCGCGTTTCACGATTGAAGGATAACTTTCATTTGCACAAAGAATCAGCTCTTCTTTTCGATGATTAACTGCATTGATCACTGCTTGATACTCCGATTTTCCTGATAGAACGATTTGCCCTCGCATCAGCCGCTGAGGTGTTTCTGCGCAGATATTTCCACAGATTTTTGCACCATTACTTGCAGCTGCAATGACAGATGGTTCCTCTGTTGCCATCGGAATCCATTTTTTCTTGCCATTGATTTGAAAATTCTGCGCGATCCCCATTGGGATTTCCACTTCACTCACTTGGTTTTCGATCATGTGATCGGAGAGCTCTTCAGAAAGTGTTTGTTCCTGAAAAATCAACGCAGTTTCTTGTGTCAATACATTTTTTTCTATTAATTGACTGCGCCGTTCAGATGGCGTAAGCTGATAAAACTTTTTTTTTTGCACATCCTTATGTGTTTGCTCCATATTCGCTTCTAACAAGACTGCCAAGCCTAAACCTCCACCAATACATAATGAAGCAATACCGTATCTCTTCTGTTCACGAAGCAATCCGTAAGCTAATGTAGTCAAGATACGTGCACCGCTTGCACCAATTGGATGGCCTAATGCGATTGCTCCTCCATATATATTGACCTTTTCTTCATCTAACTGCAGTTCTTGGCTAACTACGATAGAAGAAGCTGCAAATGCTTCATTGATCTCAAAAAGATCGATTGTTGATAAATTCATTCCTGATCTATCTGTCAATTTTTGAATGGCTTTGATTGGAGCGATTCCCATGATACTTGGGTCAATACCGACCTCCGCTACTTCTTTGATGGTTGCTAAATAAGGCAGATTATTATTTTCTGCGTATTCTTTGGATGCAAGGATCACCACAGAGGCACCGTCATTCAACGGGGAAGCATTTCCTGCTGTTACAGTTCCTTCTTCTGAGAATACTGTACGTAACGTGCCCAGTTTTTCCAATGTACTATTTCCACGAACTGCTTCATCCTCAGATAACACGTCTTCATCAGAAATCTTGACTGGGATGATCTCCTCAGAAAATACACCGGCTTCGACAGCATGTGCTGCTTTCAACTGGGACGACAAGGCATAGCGATCCTGCTCTTCTCTGCTCACAGAAAATTGTGTTGCAACATTCTCTGCGGTTAATCCCATATGTGCATTTGAAAATGCGTCAGTCAATCCGTCGTTGACCATACTGGAAATTGGTTCACCATATTCATTTGTTTCTGACTGATACTGTTTCAGCATAGGTGCTTGAGACATACTCTCTGTTCCGCCGGCTATCACAAGTTCTGCTTCACCTAATTGGATCAGCTGGCGTGCTAAGATCACTGCTTTCATACCAGATCCGCAAACTTCATTGATCGTCATTGCTGGGACATCTACAGGGAGACCGCTGTTCAAAGCAATCTGTCTGGCAACATTTTGACCATTACCAGCTTGCAGGACATTTCCAAATATTACTTGATCGATTTTATCTTTTTTCAGTTTTGTTTTATCTAATAATCCTTTAGTCACAAGTGTGCCTAATTCAACTGCAGTAAATGGACTTAAACTTCCGCGATACTTTCCTATCGGCGTTCTTGCAGCATCTATCATAACGACTTCTTTCAAGTAAGCCACCTCCTACAAAAATATACCATTCTTTGCTGTAAAAACAAATAGCTCTTGTTCCAGTTATTTTTTTCTAAGATTAAATTTTAACAATCCTTAAATATTCTCTTTTTTATATTTCTTTTAATCTTTTTATGATACCTTAGTAAAGTAAGTTTTTTATCATAAGTAAAGAGGTGTTGAAATGAAAATAGGGATTGATCGTCTTTCCTTTTTTATTCCTAATTTATATTTAGATATGACAGAGTTGGCAGAAAGCCGTGGGGATGATCCTGCAAAATACCATATAGGGATTGGTCAAGACCAAATGGCAGTCAATCGTGCAAATGAAGACATCATTACACTAGGAGCAAATGCTGCCAGCAAAATCGTAACAGAAAAAGACCGTGAGCTAATCGACATGGTCATCGTCGGAACAGAATCCGGGATTGATCATTCAAAAGCGAGTGCGGTAATTATCCACCATTTACTGAAAATCCAATCTTTTGCTCGTTCTTTTGAAGTAAAAGAGGCTTGCTACGGTGGCACCGCAGCTTTGCACATGGCGAAAGAATATGTCAAAAATCATCCAGAACGAAAAGTACTAGTCATAGCAAGTGATATTGCTCGTTACGGCTTGGCAAGCGGTGGTGAAGTGACGCAAGGTGTCGGTGCTGTTGCGATGATGATCACTCAAAACCCGCGTATTTTATCGATTGAAGACGACAGCGTATTTCTGACAGAAGATATCTATGATTTCTGGCGTCCAGATTATAGCGAATTTCCTGTTGTTGATGGTCCTTTATCTAATTCTACGTATATCGAATCATTCCAAAAAGTTTGGAATCGACATAAAGAATTGTCGGGTCGAGGACTCGAAGATTATCAGGCGATTGCTTTCCATATTCCGTATACTAAGATGGGAAAAAAGGCATTGCAAAGCGTATTAGACCAAACAGACGAAGAAAATCAGGAACGTCTTATGGCTCGCTATGAAGAAAGCATCCGTTACAGCCGACGAATCGGTAATCTTTACACTGGTTCATTATACCTGGGGCTAACTTCTCTACTGGAAAATTCGAAATCACTACAGCCAGGAGATCGCATCGGTCTATTCAGCTACGGTTCTGGTGCAGTAAGTGAATTTTTTACAGGTTATCTGGAAGAAAACTATCAAGAATATCTCTTCGCACAATCTCATCAAGAGATGCTAGATTCTCGAACACGGATCACTGTTGACGAATATGAAACGATTTTCAGTGAGACGCTTCCTGAACACGGAGAATGTGCAGAATATACTTCAGATGTACCTTTTTCGATTACAAAGATCGAAAATGATATTCGTTACTACAAAATATAATAAAATCATAAAAAGAACCCTTCACGAGTCGTGAAAGGTTCTTTTTTTATCTGCGGACCAAAGGAGCAGTCTATAGGTCAGCTTAGTCGTACTAAGGATTTCTCGTTTTTCACTGAATAGTTTGCGAATGTACCTGGTCACAACAGGATCTTTTGCGTACGAGTCATAGTATAGCTTCATCAATTCTTCAGTAATTGATTCCTGTGTAAAATAAGTAAAATCTTTTTTCTTCACTTTGAATCCTTCATCAATTAAGTATGTTTCAAATTGATCCATTACAACTGGCGATGTATTAGGATCTTCTTCTATCATTCCTAGTTGCTTTTCGATAGGATAAAAAACATCATCGATTGATTCCACTACTCTGATTATCACGCACCATTTGCTTGACTTTTTCATCAATTTTTCTAATTGAATAAGATGTACCAATGCTGGATTTGCTGCTGTAAAAACCATTTCATATGTCTCATTTGATTGGATAAATTCTTCTAACGACTGTTTGATAAAGGAAACATTTGGCAACTCATTTTTTTCTGCTTCTTTTTTTGCATTTTCTAGCATTCCTGAAGAAAAATCGATCAAATCATAGCGATTAATTTCTTTTGCTAAGGAAAGAAATCTGCCAGATCCTCCAGCAACGTCTGCTGCTGTTTCAGCAGGCAGGACTTTCTCCGTTTTCAGATAATTTTTTACATCTTCAGCAATAGTTACTTGCGATTCTTGCTGGATTTCATAATATTCTTCAGCAAATTCATCCCATTCTTTTTCATTCATTTGATTTCCTCTAATTTTTTGTTATATGTTTTCACTTTTCGGAATAAATCATTCTCCTCTTTTATCTATTCTATCTCTTTTGATGAATAATAAAATGATTGGCTTTCCGTCTATCATAAATAAAAAAAGAGACTGTGACCAAAGTCGTGTCAAAGTCCCTCTTTCCGAATAAACAGTGTCCAATCAGATGACCCTCAGTATTAGCTCAAAATGCTGATTTTACAACTTCTTCCTTAAACGGTGTTCTCCTGCCAACTCTTCGGTCACAAGTCACAATATTCAACAAACATGAGAAGCTGTTTGTTGAAATTGCACCTTGTGACTCAGAATTAAACGGCAGGCTCACAACCTCGTTGATTCGTTTTATTTATTTCCTTGTACTCGTACAATGATCAATTTAGTGATTTCCATCAAAACAATTGTCACAAGTGCGATTCCCATACATGTAAAGACTTCTGTCAATCCAAATGCTGATGGGATAGAGAAGACTTCTTTCAGTCCTGGGATCATTGTTAAGCAGTAAAGCGCGCTACATACAACTACAGCTAGTAAGACACTTCTGTTAGAGAAGAACCCTGCTTGGATAGCTGTTTGTGTGTTTGAACGTGCTGGGAATGTTTGCAATGTCCGACACCAAATCAATGTTGAAAATGACATGGCTACACCGAATTCAGGTGAATGCTGCATGCCAAGCCATTGAGCAAAGATAACAGCAATCCCAATCAGCACACCACGATACGTTACAGAAATCAATGTTTTGTCCGTAAAGATTCCTGAATTTGGATCTCTTGGCGGGCGGTTCATCGTAGCAGGTTCAGCTTTTTCTGTACCTAATGCAATTGCTGGCAGTGAATCATTGACTAAATTGATGAACAACAGTTGTAATGCTGTAAATGGATTGGACCAGTCAGCAACTAAGGCAAAGATGATCGCAATGATCGCACCTAAATTTCCTGCAAATAGATAAGAAATAGCTTTCTTGATATTATCAAACACATTACGTCCTACTTCTACTGCGCTGACAATAGAAGCAAAGTTATCATCCGTCAATACCATCGCTGCTGCATCTTTTGCCACATCTGTACCCGTTCCCATAGCAATTCCGATGTCTGCTTGTTTCAATGCTGGTGCGTCATTTACACCATCACCTGTCATAGCTGAGATATGACCTTTATTTTGCCAAGCACGAACGATACGAATTTTATTCTCAGGTGAAACACGTGCATAAACAGTGACTTTTTCTAAAACTTCGTTTAGTTGATCTTCTGTCAATTCATCTAGTTCCGTCCCGGTCAAAGCCAGGTTTCCTTCTTCAAAAATCCCGATTTGTTTTGCGATAGCAACAGCTGTTGTTTTGTGGTCACCAGTAATCATGATTGTTTTGATTCCTGCACTTCTTGCTTCTGTTACCGCCTGAGTCACTTCAGCACGTGGAGGATCGATCATAGCAAGCAAACCAACAAGGATCAAATCGTCTTCATCTTCAAATGATAAATCAAAATTATCAAGTGGACGGTAAGCAAAAGCTAGTACACGTAATGCGCGTGTTGAAAAAGCTTCATTTTGCTCTTGGAATTTTTTCATCAATTCATCCGTCATCGGAACGACTTCACCATTTAGCAATACTTTTTTACTGCGTTGGAAGACGATATCTGGTCCGCCTTTAACAAACAAGTAATTTTTGTTATCAATTGTGTGTCCAGTAGACATTAATTTTCGATCTGAGTCAAAAGGAAGTTCGGCTTGTCTTGGGTAGTTGTTTCGGATTTCCTGATAAGGCTGGTTTAATTTTTCACTAAAGTCGATAAACGCTACTTCCGTAGGGTCGCCCAATTTAGTACCGTCTTCACTGATCGATGCATCATTCGCTAAAACACTGATTTCGATCAAGCGACGTTCGTCAGCTGTCCATTTTGAAGGGTCATTTGTGAAATCCCCAGTATCGCCATTACCTAAAAAGTAGTCAACAACTGTCATTTTGTTTTGTGTCAATGTACCAGTCTTATCTGTACAGATGATACTTGTCGAACCAAGTGTTTCAACTGCTGGAAGCTTCCGAATAATGGCATGACGTTTTGCCATTTTATTCGTTCCCAAAGATAACACGATTGTTACGATAGACTGTAATGCTTCTGGAATAGCAGCTACGGCTACGGCTACGGCAAACATCACTGCGCTGACGATATCTGCAGTCATATCTCCTGTACCTTCTCCAAGATAAATACGAAACAGTTGGATACCTAAAATCAATAAAGACAATGCCAAAATAGCCAAACTTAGTTTTTTACTGAATTTATCCAGACCTCGTTGTAACGGAGTGACTTGCTCAGTTGTTGATTCCAAAAGGCCAGCAACTTGTCCGATCTCCGTATTATTCCCAGTTGAAGTCACTAAGAATTTACCGCGTCCGTAAGTTACGATCGTTCCACTGAATACCATATTTGTACGATCTCCGATTGGTACCGTACTTGTGATATCCGTTACTTCTTTTTCTGCAGAAGTCGACTCTCCTGTCAGCATACCTTCATCTACTTTTAATGATCCCGCATCTAGTAAACGTCCATCAGCAGGTACATAATCGCCTGCGTCTAACAACACGATATCTCCTACCACAAGTTCGTTTGCCGGAATCGTTTTTTCCTTACCATCACGAATCACTCGAGCATCGGGCGCTGAAAGGTTTTTCAACGCTTCTAAAGAACCTTCTGCTTTTTTTGTTTGGACAACACTGATTATAGAATTCAACATCAATACTGCAAAAATAACTAAGAATTCGATGTAGTCACCCATGACCATCTGAATCAGTGCGACAATCAGCAATACGATAACCATTGCATCTTTGAAAGTTTCTAAGAACAATTTCCAAGTTGGCTTCTTCGGCTTTTCTTTTAGCTGGTTCAAGCCATCTCTTTCTAATTTTTCCTTCGCTTGCGTGGTGCTCAATCCATCGGTTGAGCTCTGCGTTTGCTGCATCAACGAGTCGATCGTTTCTTTATAGACCGCTTGTTGTGCTTGTTCCTTGTTTTCCAAATTTCATCCCCCATTTTTTGATCTTGGCCCTAGTCCTGTCTGAAAAAAAAGAGACCTAAGACAAATACGCATTTGTCTTAGGTCTCACCATTTCATACAATACCAGAAAACCATTTGGTTAACTTACTGTTGATATTATCGCAACAAACGTTGCCGGTTACTCCCCTAAGGAGATATTCAACTGTACTAATATCCTACCTTATTAACCTACAAAAAGCAACTACTTTAGCCCGATTTACCTACATTTTCATGAAAGGAGTGAAAAGTATATTCACCTTGGTAGGCTTCTTTCTTCTATCATGCTATACTAATGTTATTGTATGTAAGGAGGAACATTTTTGTGGTATCTAGTATTATAACCGCCCTTTATCTATTAAATGCACTTATTGCTTTGGTGGCTATTTTGATCAAACCCCGAGATGTAGCAGCCATTTGGGCATGGCTCTTAGTATTGTTTGCCCTTCCTGGGGTGGGCTTTGTATTATATTTATTTTTCGGACGTGGATTAACGGATAAGAAAAAATTCTATCTCCGACAAAGTGACTTGAAAGAATTAGAAAACTTTCAGTCTTTTAGAGGAGATACCATTGAACATTACGATCCTGACATGGGCGATAAAGACAAACAGCAATTTGTTGACTTCTTCTCTTCATTAAATCGTATGCCGCTGACAAGAATGAATTCTGTCACTCTTCTCACAGACGGACAAGAGAAATTGGATTCACTGCTTCAAGATCTAAAAAAAGCCAAACATTCGATCCATATCGAATATTACGCATTTGTGACAGATAATATCGGCCAGCAAGTCTTACATGTTTTAGAAGAAAAAGCCGCAGAAGGCGTGGAAGTTCGAATATTATATGATGCATTTGGCTCTCATGGCACAAAAGCAAAAGATTTCAATCGTCTAATCAAAAATGGTGGACATGTCCATACATTTGTTACCTCACAAAGGGCATTACTTCGTTTCCGATTGAATTACCATGATCACCGAAAAATCGTTGTGATCGATGGAAAGATTAGTTATACCGGTGGTTTCAATATTGCCAATCAATATGTAAATACAACAAAAAAATTCGGCTATTGGCGCGATACGCATATACGGATTTTCGGTGCCGCTTCTTCTTTGCTCCAGCTTCGCTTCTTAACAGACTGGAACGTCTCGGTACCTGAAGAAAAAAAGGTCGGCTATCATTTGAATTATTTCTTTAAAAAAGCAGATCGAGATGAATCTAAGCTTGCTGATACATCCATCCAGCTTGTTTCAAGCGGACCGAATAACGAAAGGGAACAAATCAAGCTTTCATTTATCAAATTGATTACTTCTGCTAAAAAACGTGTTTGGATACAGACACCTTACCTTGTTCCTGATGAAAGTGTCATTGCTGCTTTAAAAATCGCAACTGCCTCTGGTGTAGATGTGAAAATCATGATTCCCAACAAACCGGATCATCCTTTTATTTATCGAGCAACACAATATTATGCTCGGCAGCTGATCAAGGAAAATGTACAAATCCTTGTCTATGAGAACGGCTTCCTCCATGCAAAAACATTGATAATGGATGATGAAATCTGCATGGTAGGTTCAGCAAATCAAGATATTCGTAGCTACCGATTGAATTTTGAAACAAGTGCTGTCATTTACGATCCTGAGTTTTTAGAAGAACTTGCTACTCAGTTCAAAGAAGATGAGACACATTGTTCATCCATGACAACTGAAACAGTCAAGGAAATGTCTAACTGGCTATTATTCAAGCAACAAATTTCTCGATTATTTTCTCCAATCCTATAATTTTTTTATTCAAGTAGAGAAAAATATACTAAGATTAAAGGGACTGTGACAAAAATCTTGTCACAGTCCCTTCTTCCGAACAAACGGTGTTCTCCTGCCAACTCCTCGGTCACAAGTCACAATATTCAACAAACAT